>Ga0180438_10002934_pt1 | contig 26690 bp, 23 predicted proteins | sample SS_ome_12_FD_132455 | JGI IMG/M metagenome (GOLD analysis project Ga0180438, IMG submission 132455) | Hypersaline lake sediment archaeal communities from the Salton Sea, California, USA - SS_3_D_2 metaG | ecosystem: Environmental > Aquatic > Non-marine Saline and Alkaline > Hypersaline >... | reverse complement strand
TAACTAAATGTGAACCAGGTACCAACTTTAACCCATCATTATTGTCTCGATGATCTTGTAAATAAATTAATACTTTCACTATTTCATGTTTCTCACCATTAATCTCCGACCATATATCAACTGTTTCATGAGATGCATATTTACCATTTAACTTGTCTTTATGCCAGCCAACAATACGATTAATTCCAATATCATTATGTTGACAAAAACGATAATCATTACCACCAAATATTCGCTCCAACTCTTTATGAATTTTTTCGTTTTCCATCAGACCTTTAACTTCACTTAACTCTGAATGTTTTATAAAATTTGGTATAGTAATACCACCTGCATTTTTCAGTGTCTTGTTTTCTTTTACAAATTTATGGATTAGTTCACGATACTCATTGATTTCTTGGGATGAAAATACATTTCTCAAGATAATATATCCATCTTTCCAAAAATCCATATTCTATAATAGAATATAAAATATAACAAATAATCTTTTGAAAGATGGTATTAAAGATCGCTCATATTTACGCATGTAATGCTAAAATGAATTCAGGTGACTTTATGATTGGCAAGGCTTATAAAAAATATTTCTCAGAAATAGTACTCAACAATCAAACCACAGAATTTACCGACTTTGATGCTCGCAATCCTACCCTCTATAATGACACCAATATATCCAAACTTAATAATTATGATTATATACTTGTCGGTGGCGGCGGTTTAATATTACCAGATAGCGCACCTAATTCTGTTTCATGTTGGCAATGGATTATAAGCAAAAATAATATTGAAAAGATACATAAACCAATTTATGTATCAGGGATAGGATTCAATCTGTTTTATACACAAACTATTTTAATGCCAAATAGAAATAACGATTTTACTGATCCTCGTCGACTTAATATTTTCAAAGAAAATATCTCGACTTTAATTGAAAAATCCACTAAATTCACACTAAGACATCGTAATGATCTTGAAACTTTACTATCTATAGTCGGTGAACAATATCGATCAAAGTTAGAATTTGAATTTTGTCACACCATTTGGTATGCAAATAAATATTGGAAATCACCATCAATACTTGAAGGGGAACTAACCAGTGATGACAAGACAATCGCGATAGAAATTAAAGACGACCGAAAACAACGTCGCTATTATAATACATCGGAATCACACGTTTACTCCGAATTACTCAAATTTGTTAAATATCTACAAGATAATAATTATACCGTTTATTATCTCTCACATGATGGCAGCAGAAGTTTTTACCATTATTTAACAAAACATAAGATTAATGTCAAACTATTAGATAACAGTAAAGGGAATGAAAAGAAAATTAAGGAAAATTACGCTAAATTCAATACTATTGTTTGCACCGCCGGTCATAGTCAAATGATAAGTTATGGACTAAATAAACGAATAATCAGTCTTGTAACTCACCCTAAAGTTTTAAATTTCTGTCTCGATATTGAAAATAGTGATTATGTAGAGGTAAACAAAGATAAAAATATTGCCCAAAAATTGGAAACCTTACTTTAAAACATGTTTAAAAACATCCTTTTGTATTAAATAGTGCTCTTCAAGTAAAATCGGTTCAGTTTTATCAGTCGATTTTTTGGATACACAATATATCTCACTGTTATTGTATTGGTCACCTTCAACCATTGTAGACACCGAAAATCCAGCTTTTAATAAAATATTAGTTAAAGAATACTTATTGAAATAATAAGTATGGGGTACTCTCAACCACCCTTTATTTCTCTTTCGTTTAAGATTATCAGGAACAGCGATATATAATATACCGTTATCTTTAAGAGTAGTTCTTACTTTTTCTAAGACTGAGGTGGGATCCAAGAAATGCTCTAGAACATGACGCATAATAATAATATCGAAATAATTTTCATACCCTTTCTCCCAATCAACATCAACGTCACTTGCCACCAATTTAATATTTTTGTGCTTTAAGATTTTTTGAGAGGATTCAGAGGGCTCTATTGCATAATAATTACTGTCCGGTTGGACACCTTTCAAAACAAATAAATTGTTACCCTCTCCACTACCAATATCCAAAACATTTGCTTTTGTAATTTCACCAAGATATTTTTTCAATCTCCCCAAAATGGCATTACTATTTTTATTTACAGAAATATTCGTTTTGTTTGATAGTAATCGCGGACGATAATATTTGTCATATTCTTTACAATAAAATTGAATATATCTGTCCTTTTTCCATCTAGGACTCAAATAACCCAGTCCACATTTTTTACATAAAACCAAGTTTACCGGTAATCCAAAATCACCTTTGTCGGATATGAATTCTGAATCTATACCACCACAAATATTGCAATTAACCTTTTCAAATTCACTCATCATATATATAAAACTTCCATAGACACTATTTTCCGAATTCGGAAAAAAAATTCCTTATTCGAAAGTGTCTATTTTCGTAAACTTTGCCTCTTGACATTCTCTTTTTCAAACAAAATTCTATTACCAGGTAAATACTCCATAGATTTCTGAATATCACGAATACCCTTCACTAATTTAATCAGACCTGAGGGTTCTATACTACTAGATTGATCACTTCCCCACATCGTACGATCTAATGTTATATGACGTTCTACCCAACTAGCACCTAATGCCACTGCTGCAAATGTAGTTACTAATCCAAATTCATGTCCACTATAACCTATTTCCTTATCTGGCCATTTCCTCTTAAGATGTTCGATGTATCGCAAATTCAATTCCTCCACTGGACAAGGATATGTCGAATTAGTATGCATAATGACATCCGGATTACACACATTAATACATGTATCAATTTCCTCTTCGGTACTCATACCAGTACTTATAATCAAATGATCAAAAAGTTTCCTAGAAACACGACAAAGTTCCAAATCAGTAATAGATGCACTTGCAATTTTAGCAATATTAGTATATTTAGCCATTAATTTAGCACTTTCGATATCCCAAACACTGGCAAAAAATTCAATTCCTTTGGATTTTGAATAATCTACCAATTCTTTAATTTGTTCTTCGCTAAACTCAACTTTATGTTTATATTCAATATAAGTCATTTTACCCCACGGGGTATCACGAATAACAGATTTCTGGTGTTCCGGTACACATAAATCTGGAGTACGTTTTTGAATCTTAACATAATCAGCACCTGCAATTTTGGCCAAATCAATCATATGTTTACATAAATCAATTGAACCATTATGATTGATACCAATTTCCGCAATAATTTTTACCATTTTTAAATATAATAATTGGTTTGAAACTTTTGAACAAGTTTTCGGAATTTACAAACATTACTTAGAATATTTATGCCCCTCCAATCCAAAATTAATAAATGGGTTCAAAGAGTAGACATTGGCACCATATTTCTTTTTCAATAAACCCTTTAAAGCAATAGTAGCATCTTCTATTTTCGGTAACCATCGATTATAATCAGCAAAACCATTCTTCCATTCAAGTTTTACAGAATTTGCTGTATGGTAACCAGCAAAATTAGATTCACCGTCCAATAAACCACAATCATGACCTATCAAAATTATATTTTTAGCACCCATATGAGCTGCTAGATGAATACCTGTCGTGATCGTCGAATGCGAGACCACCAGTTTATTCGCTCCCGGTAAATCTGTAATACTATGTTTATTAGTTTCATGATCAAATACAACAATATTCGCATTTTTAGGAAACTTTTTTTGTATATGATTTATATTCGCAGTATTATTACGACCATATTTACCTTTACTTACAAATAACACTTGCTTATCATCCATTCTCTTGACTGTATCATCAATAAAACCACCGTCTTTACGTACAATATAATCCGTTCGGATTTTTTTATATATTTGGTTTATTCCCACTGTAATTTTGTTTTCAAAAAATACTGGATCTATAAAATCCAAAGATTTACCAGATCCAATAACATAAATATCAGCCCCCGTGTGAATACCTTCAAATTTTTTAATATCAGTCATTATATCTATAATCAATGATTCACAAATGCCAACTTTGAGAAATTTCACCAATAATAAAAATTATTTCAATTCATAACCACAAAATCAGGTCGAGTCCTTGACCCTCTATTTTGGAAGATTTCTACAGTCTTCCTTGACTTTTCCATTTGCCCTAACACGATTAAAGAAAATAGGTTTATAAACCATATTCACCTTGTACCTATCAAGAGTCCATTTCATATATGTTTCAGAATGTAATAAGTTCTTACTATTTGCATCGAAAAAATCCCCAATTTTCAAAATCCTATTAGCATAAATCGCAGCCGACTCTCCATCACAAATCCCAAATCTATCATTAGTCTGGTTACCCCTGATCACCGGTCTTCCACTATAATTATATAACCAATTGGGTAGTATAATCTGTCTTGTATCTAATGGACCTGTTATTATATTTTGGCAATCTCTTAAGTATTGTACATCTAGCCTGCAAAAAACAAACTTTGTATAATTAATATTATTATCTTTTCCATATTTTACCGCTAAATCATACACACGATTTATAGAGTGAAGCTGCCTTAAATGATTCTGCAAACTAATGTATTTATTGTTCCACGGATCACCCCTCGTCTTACATTTTTTGAATAGATCGACTTGTTCTCGATCAACCTCATCTCTATCATCCACTAAATATGCAACTGGATTCAAACTAAAAATTTCATTATGATCAATTTTATCCTCTTTTTCTCCATTTCGAGGATTTGTCACCCGATCAATACTATACGTGTGAACAAAAATATGATATTTTTGCCTATCTTCAAGCAATAAATATTTTGAGATTGAAGGACCGACCACCTTCTCAAATATTTTGGGTATCCCAAAAAAACAATAAGCTATTTTTTCTGTCGACATCCTATAAAATTATCCAAAAAATCTCTAATCAGTTGTTTCTAATTTCTTATCAATTATTATAATAAGATGTACCAAAGTTTAAGAAATAAAATAAGTTATTTGAAATCTAAGATCGTAAGTTTCTTTGGGCTTGAAAGAAATGACAAAAACAGTTATCTCATTTTAGCCATGTTTGCACCTTCTATTCTTCTCAAAACTCTAATTTTAATACCACCTACTACACTTTTCACTATATTTAGTAAATATCAGTACCATGGTATTGCCAAATGGTTAGAATATGCTCTTTATTCAACTAGTTATACTTTCAACAAACTCGAGTGGTATTGTATTATTTTTCTCTCTTTACTTGCCAGTCCCATAAAGGGTTGGCAAAACCTCCAAAAGAACCAAAAAATTATCCAATATTTCCAAGATGATATCGGTGGAACTAACAGAGCCGAATGGGGACAACTTAGTTACAATCTCTACAATGCTAGTCAAAAAGAAGGATTTACCGAAGTAGGAGCCAAATTATTAGCTATGTTTACATTATTACCAACTTATCGACACTGTTTTTTGAATAACCCGGTTCTTTTCGAATATCAACTTTATTACACCAACCAAATGTCCAAAAGGATCGAAAATAGTGAACATCTAAGTAAAATTGTCTTTAGTTATATTGGCCACCCAGAATACCTTGAAAAATTAGAAAAAGATTGCGGAGAATGGAATATGGATGATATCGGTTTCACTCCAAGTTATTTCAATCACACCGAAGATCAGCTTATTGATTATAGTAATATGGGTCTTCAAATTGCAGCTTATTATGCCACTAACATTAATCTTGATACTGTCATTAAAACCCCCGAACAATTACAACATACTCTCGAAAACCAGCTCGCTGCTCGACCAGAAACCACCATTGCTCATTCTGAACATAGTTTACATCAACATGCCAAAGAACAAGGACTAAACATGAAATACGAAGTATCACTTGATACACGTGACCGAGTTAAAGTCCTAGATTTAGTTGTTCCTTATTATAGTTTTTATCATTGTGTCACCGGACGAGTAGAAGCAAATGTTGCCGATTATCAAATTATTGAACATCCAATGATCTGTCTCACTCATAACGGACGAGAAATGCAAAGAATGTGGAACGCAGTCAACAAACTCTTCAATGAATTTGTTATGGAATACTTATCTCATTACGGGGTTGAACATGAACCTAAAATAACAACATCAGTATTACCAAAACAAACTGTCGAAATGCCACAATAATTAACAAACTTTATCTTATATTGAACTTTGACCAAAAATATTCAATATAATCTAAAATAGCCATTAATCCACTTTACATTTGACATCTTTTAATATTGCCAACCACCAATCACACCAATCATACTCTCGAAACTCATTAAAACTGGTAAAATATGCATAACTAGGCAGATTACCATAGATGTAATGAAGAGCCAAATTACGAAGACGCACTTCCGCTTCATCGCCATCACATTTACATCCATCACCATCAACATAACTACCATAATTATAATTATCGTCTATCCATCGCTTTAAACCCACTTGAAAATCAACTGTGTTCAAAAATTTACTGTTCTTGGGGTTTCTTAAATAGTGAATTGGACATAAACCGTCTATCATATTTGGTAATAAACATCCATGAACACACATAATTTAGTTGATATATATTAAAATTATTCATCATTTTTCCTAGAATTCGCGAATTCACTTTTCTTGATAATATAATCTTTTGATTTTTCGTTCAACTCTTTAATAATTTCAGTATTGATATTATTAATACTAGCCGGTTGTTTCAGATTATCCCCTTTCATATTATAATGATTAAAACATATAATTCTGATATCCGGTCGGAGTTGTTGACCACTTCCTGACCAATTATGAACACCTAGATGAGTCGTTTTATTAACTCGGTAAAAATTTTTTGAACTATGTCCCTTGGGCCAAGTTTTCCGTCCGGATGTTTGTTCAACTGATAACTTTCCTAAATCTATAAAACGATTTAAAAGTCTCATCTGAGAAAGATGAATATTGCTGACATTTTTTGGTAACCCATTTAAATATTCAATAATACTACGTTTTTTACCCCATCCTATTGTTAGATATTCATCCATATCAATATTCAAACACCACTCAACGCCATCATCTTTCATTCGTTTCAAACAATCACGGCTAGCTTGACTCTGATTAAATAATACCACACCCTTACTATCTTTCGGTGACCATTCGATAAGTTTAACTGCACCTTGATATTTTTCAATAATATCTTGAAGGGCTACTTGAATTTCATCATTTGATAGATTGACTATCTCACCGTAATTAATATTATACTTATTAACTTGTCCAACTTTAAAGTGTTTTTTTACATGACATCCACCTGAACGTTTAACTTTTGAATTATCATATAAATAAAAACAATTAAAACCTAAGGCCATATGATAATCTATCCACTCCTCCAAAAATAAAATATTTTCACGGGCAAGAAAAACTGTATGAATTGCCAAAATCATTTCTAAATTAACTTATATCACCTTTATCAAAAACCAGATAAGTTAATTTGGAAAATCATTCTTATGAGTCAATACTACTAACGAATCTTAGAATGTTAATTTAGTCTAGTTAATTTTAACCAACATTCTTTGTATTTAATATGTTCTAATAGCGTGCACCCAAAGTCTACTGGCCATTAAAGCATCTATTAGGGCACTAGAATCAAGGAAATTAATTCCCTTACTCACTCTAGTTGAATTTACCTAAATTATTATTTTATATAATACTGGTTACTAATTGCTCTCTAATGAAATCTCTAATAGTCTCCTTAGAATTACATGTATATGGAACAGTTATTAATTTTATATCCTTTTCTTTACATTTATGAATTTTGTGTATGTCTCTTTCCTGTTGGTTAACTAATTGTTTTTTTGCGAACTACTTAGAACGATTTTTAGATTATTTGATTGAGAATTTCTAGTTCCACAGTCCATTGAATCTAGTTTACAAGTACTATACGATTTAGACATTGAACAGGGGTTATGTTTTATATCTAAATCATATTGAAATTTCTTTAAGTAACAACTTTTGAAAAATAATAACCTATTCTTTTTGGGAATCAAAAGAGATAAAAGACATGGTTCTAAGTTTTTTTTGTTTTGTCCCAGTTTTACCCCATAATAATTCGATATTATGATAGGTAATTGGTTGTAAAAACTGGTAATGCTCATTCAGCCAGTGAACCATATGTCTTACAACATTAGTAACCAAATATTTAGTACGGATAGTACGAGAAAAATTCTCTTTGTAAAACATTTTTTTGATGGTGGGAAAATTCATTTTCATCCACTCATGATTCTCCAGTGTCTCAAAATCAAGGTTAAATGCGTAAAGTTGTGTACAATTATCAGAATAAATACTTGGATATTTGGCCTTCATATTAGGTAATTCGTCATCCACTCTATCTGTAAAACGTTCCAATAGTCTAAAAAAGAGTGAAAGACGAAAACGATCCTCCTCTGTGCCTTGTTCCAAACTATATATATTTAAATATTTTGGCTTTTGCATTTCTTGTTGAATCGATAGGTTATTTATAGTTTCATGCTGAACTTCATTAGTATTTTCATCTATTATGATATCATCCTGGATTTTCGATATTGGCAACATATCCATTTATACTATTGAAAATTTTCATCAAATTTTCAACCAACCAAATTCTTGATCATTTATCATTTTTGAAACCAGATCAAGTTGATGGTTTCAAATCTAAATTCGGTAAATCGCTAGTTTGTAATGAATGTCCCATCCATTTAACTTTTTGATGGTAAACTTTTTCGACATATTGGCTAAATCTTTCGAATTCAGTCTCATTCAAAACACCATCACCATCTAAATCAAAACGAAGAAAAATGTGTAACAAATTATTGTAGTGTAATAAACGATTTTCGGCTCGATACTCATAATAGCATTTGAAAAGTTTCTCTTCAATATCACTCACTTTGGTTCCGAATGCACCTGTTATATCATTAAACATCATTAAACATCCGTCTAAACTATTCTTGATATCATTGCAATTTACCTTTAATGTTTCTATTTCAGTGTTCGTCTCTTTCTTTCCTGTTGTCAAATTTTGTTCTAATGTATTATTCAAATTTTGGATTTGTTCTTCTAATTTTTTGATCTGAATACTCAGATTCAAATTTTGTTTGGCCATGGTATCAACTGCCAATTTCAATCGGTTACTATGACCGTCAGTATTAATATTTTGGACTTCTAATTTTTCAATTAGGTCCTTCAAAATCAAGTTTTCTTCCAATAATTGATGACGGGGAACTTTCTTTCTATCACTAATATGCAAAGTTTTATGTAAACAACTAGAAAACATAACAACAAATATAAAATAGAAAGACCAATTGATTTTAAACCAGTTTAACAATATACATAAGTACGACCACTACCAAAATTAAAACTTTCTCGCGGCTTCGGTAACTTCGTTAACAGTTGAGGACCCGCTTGGACACTATTACCACATAGATCAGTATATGTCCAAGTTCGTTCAAAAATATAAATATTACCAGGCAACACCTGTTGTAAGGTATCTTCACTTGAGACCAATCCAGTTCCATCACAATTATCGGTCCAGGCTAACTGCGTTGCTGGACAGGGTTCGTTAAAGGTAAAGGTCTGATCTGGAGGAGGAGTTCCCAATACTGGTGGTGTAGTATCAATTATAGTAATATTCTGGGTTGCTCCACTGGAATTATTACAAGTATCGATAAATGTCCAAGTACGTTGGATAAATAAGGGACAGTTTCCAGGATTCAAAATATTATCACTACCAGTTACAGAAATAGCTCCTTCACATGCATCAGTGGCCGTTAAACTGTCAGCAGTTGGAATTTGACTAACACACTCATAAGTAACATCAACTGGGGCCGATGGGGCCGTCGGAGCCAAGGTATCTTGAACTTCAATTATTTGACTATCACTGGCAGTATTACCTGAACTATCGGTTGCTAGCCATGTACGATTAATAGTATAAACCACTGGACAAACTCCACTTACCGTTACATCACTAAAAGTTAAACTTGAAACAGTGCAATTATCGGTGGCAATTGCTGTTCCGGTACTAATTGGATCAGTTGAATCTCCACATTCAATAGTGATGCCAGTAGGTACCGTAATTTCCGGTGGGATTGGGTCTACTATTGTAACTAGAGCCATACAACTGGATGTTTGAGAGTTGTCATCAGTGACAAGGACATCGACCGTTACATTACCGAGATCGGTACAATCGAATAGAGTTTGACTCACCAAATAGACAAAGGGCTCAGTGCCACCTGTAACGGTCTGAACAACATCTGTATAATCAATGGTTACCTGGCCTGTAGCGTCAAGATTAATAGTGACATCTTGACATTGGATCATTGGGTTTTCAGTCAACTCCCATACACGAACATGACCACTATCACTACCATTACCACCATTACGGTTTGCTCCAATGACTACACGATTACCATCAGCTGACATACTAACTGAATTGCCACTATTATCACTAGCACTTTCGCCATCAATATCATTACCAATTTGTACCCATTCAGACCCATTGAATTCCCAAATACGAACATGACCGCTATTGACTCCATTATCATCATTAAGAATGGCCCCAATTGCAACTCGATTACCATCAGATGATATACTAACTGATCGACCACTCTGATCATTAATGCCTTCTCCGTCAATATCATTACCAATTTGTGCCCAATCAGTACCATTAAAATCCCAAATTCTTACATGACCACTGCCATTTCCGTTACTAGAATTAGAAGTGGCGCCAATTGCTACTCGGTTACCATCACTTGAAAAAGCAACAGAAAATCCGCTACTGTCCCCGTCTGATTCCCCGTCAATGTCATTACCAATTTGGATCCAACTAGTTCCATTAAATTCCCAGACACGAACATGACCACTATAAATTCCATTGTCATCATTTAAATTGGCACCAATCGCAACCCTATTACCGTCATCTGATAAACTAACTGATTGACCACTTACATCATAAGCAGACTCACCGTCAATATCGGCACCAATTTGTATCCAATCTGTACCATTAAATTCCCAAATACGTACATGACCACTACTAGTTCCATTTCCATCATTAAGAGTGGCACTAATGGCAACTCTATTACCAGTGGCTGACATAGAAACTGAATACCCCCCCTGGTCATAGGAACTCTCACCATCAATATTGTTACCAATTTGAACCCAACTTGTACCATTAAAATCCCAAACGCGCACATGACCATTGTTAGTTCCATTTCCACTATTTCTAACTGCACCAATTGCAACTCTACCGCCGTCTGCAGATATACTAACTGACCATCCACTAACATCACTATCCGCTTCTCCATCAATATCCTGACCCACTTGAACCCAATCAATTCCATTAAAATCCCAGACACGAACATGACCACTATTATTACCATTGCCATCATTATATCCAGCTCCAATTGCTATTCGACTGCCATCTGCCGAAATACTAACTGACTGACCACTACGATCATCGATATTTTCACCATCAATGTCATTACCTATTTGTACCCAACTCACTTCCATTATCTTATATTAATTGATATGAAACAATATATCCAGTTTTTGGAAGTAAAATTTCTTCCATATCTTTGGTAATTCTTAAATGATTGTCAGAAATATCCTAATATTAAAATTTCCAAAAAATAAGAAATAATAATGTTTAATATTGGTAAAGGGGGAATGAGCAGAGCTATTTTAAATTTCACCAAAGATAACAATAAACTCAAACTAAATACAGTCCAACATGGGAAACTAGAAGTTGCACAGCATGATCAATATCAATCTCAAATCAAAACCACTAACAAGAAATATGATGGTATCAACTCTAATCGTTTACTCCATGACCAATATCATTTTAATCGGTTTGATCGGGAACTTAACAAAACATTAAACCAAATTTATGACAGTCATCACACTGACCTTTTAACTGATAATACACTTACTCAACGAAACAATTCCTCGCCGTTCTCTAAATATAAATTACCCCAACCAGTTAAAGTATCAGAGACTAACGAAACACTCGAATTAACTTTTGAATTACCATTTAAATCCAAAATCTTTTCTTCAGTTAGACCCGATCTCGATAATACCATTTATCGACTCACCGAAAATACCAACATCAACAAAACTGATTATGCTTATGTTGTCCTCTACTTTCCCGGAAAAGGTGACCAAAATAAAGTTCCCAGTTACTTGCTACCCACTATTCTTACTGGATGGATGCTTAAACATTATCCTCAAAGTTATTATTTACATCGAGACGGTCAAACCGGAACACGCGCCAAGACTATCTGTATGATTACTAATGATGTTACGGAAAATGAATGTCAGCTACTTTCCACTATTTATGATGAACTAGTAACCGTTCCGTATATTACATGGGATAAAGAGTTAGAGAGCGAAAAGATTTTGATCAAAGACATTTCGAAAGGACATATACCAGCAAACCATGTTTATAGTAAAGTTACTACTAAATTATGGATATTTGACAAAGAGAAATTCCCCTATGAAAAAATCATTCTCTTGGATAGTGACCTCTTCCCATTAGGATATTTTGACACTCTTTTCAGTCTTGATACCCCAGCTGGATGGCTCGAACATCAACACCGACAATTATCAGGTCTTGGGGTAGCTAGTTGGATTTATGACAGAGGAAGTCGACTTCGTCACGGAGAATCTATTCCAAGTGATCTAACTGATCTAATCAATCTTCATGCCAGTGATATTAACGCCAGTCTTTGTGTCATTAGTCCAAATAAACAAGTCTTTCAACAATTATTAACACGTCTTCAAACCGATCCACAAGAATGGTTGGGTGGAAAGGGTACTCAACATAGAGGAAGTTGGGCTGGAGATAAGTTTTATCCATTTTATTTGCTCCCGGAACAAAATTTTTTGACTCAGGAGTTCTCCGGAGAATGGAAAAGCATCGATCCAGCTTTCTCCTCTTGGCTTCTAGACCTTGATCACGCATTCGGATTCACCTTCGCAGGATTTGTTACCAAACCATGGTCCACCCAAAGTCTCGGACAACGTTATACTATAAACCCATATTCCAAATTTTCGGAAATAAATAACCGTGAGTCTGAACGGGCCACGGGTTTGGAGTTTTTTAATCGCCTTTTAGTAGAAATGTTGAATAATTGTCCACCCATTTTAGCAAAGGAAATATCTCAATTGGTTCAATTAGAAATGATTGACCATGCCTTTGATCCATGGGAACCAGAAGTTGACTTTAAATATTATTCAGGTAAAATTAACATCAAAGATCTACCTAATCAAGGTGACAAAAGTAATACGTTACTTCGAAAACTATCACCAGATCAGTTGTTATTATTAGTAACTTTAACCGAAAAGGAGGGTGCTTTTACTATAACACGTCAACTGCGAACTTTACTGAAAGAGAGAGAACAATTTGAGCAAATTAGTCAAAAATTACGTGGACCGGGATGGACTGCACTATTAACTCACCTATTAAAAATTGTTAAAGAATCACTATCCCAAAAGAAAGGAGTTTCATTCCTTGGATCTACTAGAGAAGCATACTATTTGGAAAACCAAATTATCGGTACTAATTTGAATCTGGAAGATAGTTATTTGACTTTACGAACAGCGTCAGAAATGAATTTTAACCAAAATTTGGTTTCCATCTTGAAATCATTATTGTCTACCAAAGTTTTGCGTGTTTATATTTATTTAGAGGAAGGACCTGTGCAAATCGTTGGGGACACTGAAAATGAAAATTTGCCATTGGATTATTTCTGTCATTTGAAACCATCAGAAGCTAGAATTCTGACTTTAACCGAATTAGAAGCAATGAGAACAAGTGAAATTAGTGGATTTAATATCAGTTTTAGTGAGCCAATATATCAGGAATTCGAAAAAACTCTAGAAATAACCACTAATCATAGAGAAAATCTGGTTCACGGGCACCGCCATTATGAAAAACGACCCTATGTTGAAGTACTGAAACCAGAATCGGATTCTAAACAGGTTTATACAGGTTTGGTCTATTTAAGTAATCTCAAACAGTTTCTGAATGGTAAAGTAGATCATTATCTGGATTATAGTAAATTGGCTTATCAATCGTTTTTCGTTCAACAGTTTGAAAAAAATGTCAAGGATTCTTATGATAAGAGTAACGAAATACTTACTGATTTGATGAACAAAGACCATTGTCATGATCAGAGTGAAGGGTGGGCTAGTTGGGCATCAGGACAAACGTCCAAATTTTTTTTTTTGATCCTTAATTTTAACCCTACCAAACTTGCAAGGAAAATCCCATTTTCCGGACTAAAATATTTATTCAGTTGGTAAATATTTATCTTTAGAGAATGGTCAAGAATTCATTCTTCCTAAGAATTAGAAAGAAATTAACCTTTCAACCACATCATCTTATGTCCTAATGGCCCATTGATAACTTATATTAGGTATAAGTCTGTTTAGGGTGGACTGAGAAATGAAGAAAGAGTTAGATCAAAGAGAGATGAATTGAAAAGAGAGTTGAAAAAAGAGAGATGAATTGAAAAGAGAGTTGAAAAAAGAGAGTTGAATTGAAAAGAGAGTTGAAAAAAGAGAGTTGAAAAAAGAGAGTTGAAGAAAAAAAAGAGAGTTGAAGAAAAAAGAGAGTTGAAGAAAAAAGAGAGTTGAAGAAAAAAGAGAGTTGAAGTTTGATTCACTGACCTGATTCTCTTATACTATATTAAGGTCATTATACCCTAATAGGCCATTGATGGACATAAGCCTGTTACATTTACTACACGAGTTTTAGATTCGAATTATGGTATTCTTTGCCTAATTAGATACATTTCTTACCTATACTATTACCGGAATTTCTTATTTTCCGGTATAAATAAGAAATTGCCAATAATTGCCAAGAATTGCCAAGAATTGCCAAGAATTGCCAAGAATTGCCAAGTATATTTTCGTACAGTTTCCTTATTTATCAGTGAAGTTATTGGTTGGTATTAGTATAACTCTCGGTGGCACCAGGAGTTACAAAGATTTTTCATGAAGAAAAAATTTCTGAATTTAGCAAAAATTTCTGAATTTTAGGAACTTCTGATACAGGGAAGCGTTACTGATAAAAAAGAGAGTTGAGTTTGATCCAACACTCTCTTATACTATATTAAGGATGTTAATATACCCTAATAGGCCATTGATAACTCATATTAAGGGCCTTGATATGTCATATTAGGTATAAGATTGCTTAGGGGATGAACATATAGAGAGTCAAATCGAAGAGAGTCGAAGTTTGAGAGAGATAGTTGAGTTTGATTCACTGATCTAACTCTCTTATACTACATCAAGGCCATTGATAACTCATATTAGGTATAAGTCTGTTTAGAGAAATAAAAGAGAGTTGAAGAAAAAAGAGAGTTAGGTTGAAGAGAGAGTGTTAAAGAAAAAAGAGAGTTAAAGAAAAAAGAGAGTTAAAGAAAAAAGAGAGTTAAAGAAAAAAGAGAGTTGAAGAGAGAGAGTTGAAGTTTAATTCACTGACCTGATTCTCTTATACTATATTAAGGTCATTAATATTCCCTAATAGGTTATTCATAATCCATATTGAGGACATTGGCGGGATATATTAGTATAAGCTCATTCAGGAAATGGAGAGAGAGATTTGATTACATTTACTACACAAGTCTTATATTCGAATTATGGTATTCTTTGTTTAACTATACTATTACCGAAATTTCTTATTTTCCGGTACAAATAAGAAATTGCCAATAATTGCCAATAATTGCCAAGTATTGCCAAGAATTGCCAAGTTTTGCCAAGTTTATTTTCGTACAGTTTTCTTATTTAGTGGTGAAGTTATTGGTAAGTACTAGTATAACTCTCGGTGCCACCGACACTTACAAAAATTTATCATGAAGAAAAAATTTCGAATTTGATTAAAATTTCTGAATTTTAGGAACTTCGGATACAAGTCATGAAGTTTACAATGCAGTTTGAAAGAAAAAAGCGTCACTGAACTAACTCTCTTATACTATATTAAGATAGTCACTATACCCTAATAGGTCATTGATAATCTATATTAGGTATAAGGAAACAGATGGATTGAATTGAATTGAAGAGAGACATTCGACTCACGAAAAACTTCGTTTTCAAGTGCCGAAGCCACCAGCAAAGTCCTGCGTCGTAGGAAAGGGGCAAGTCCTTCTTGGAAATCAGATTTCACGCTAAAGTTTATTATTTCCTAAAACCATGAAGTAATAAACTTTATATGAGTGGAGGGCAACGAGGTTTTGATTCTTACTACGAATAACATTTCCCGCACTTGCACTTTTTCCTTTTCTTTTTTTTGGAATCATCAACCATTTTAACATTATTCAATTTCGAATCAGTTTCATTTTTCGATAAATGTTCATATTTTTGACAGCGGCACGGCACCTCTTTTCTCTTTGGTTTTACTACTGGATATCTTTTCCCTGTATAGCGGTCAGGAATACCGCTAGTAACTTGTACTGTATGTGAAGGATGATTGCAATTGCCAGGTAATCCACTTTCTTTAGGGCAATCATGATCATTGGAATCATAATCACTATCATCAAAATAACCATCTAAAATTAGATCATTACGATTGCGAGTTACATAATCGCGACCATCATAAGGAATACCATTATTAACTAAATATTCGCGAAAAGTATAACCGTTATGAGGATCCTCTCTAATAGGAATAGGGATAGTTACAGGTTCTGAAGGTCTATAAGGGATACCTCCAATTGGAGGTGGATAAAAACTCTCATTATCATTTGTTGATGTGTCATAATCAGAATAAGAATCCGAATAAATACTTCCCACCATTACGACTATAATATGTTACTATAAACGGTCTAAAAGTTTGTATTTTTCAGTAAAACTGAAATTGACTTTTACTTTAGTTCAACTATAAATTTGGTAAATGAAGATTTGGGAAACAATTGGAGGATAATCGCTTGGGCGGGGGTAACTTTTCTGGCTTTGACAAAGGTTCTTCCGGTTTTTGTAAGATAAATATTGTATTATCTAAGTTAAACTTTGTTCCGGTCATTATTGTCATAATTATACCATCAAGACTATATAAAAAATTGAATCTTAAACATAATTTTTATATAGTTTTTTATTTAGAATCATGTCTACTGATACCATACCATTTTGTTATTACAATAAAACTCTTCCAGAAGCTGGGGATCATGTGTTGGGACGCGTTATCGATTATGATGATAATGGCATTAGATTACGATTATTGGAATACAAGGGACATGATTGTTTAATTAATTATCGTGATGCGTGTAAAAGTGCCCGAATATATAAAATTCACAATCAAATTAAAAAAGGACGGGAATACACATTTTTTGTTAGAAATGTTGATACTACCACCGGATATTTAGAGTTAATAAGAAGAGATCTTAACGAGGAGGATGATAAAAAATATCTCGCCAGTTTGGAACCATATCGTGTAGTCCTAGGTCTAATTAATAGTTTTTTTATTAGTCAAAATATCAAAGATCCGGTCACACAAAGTACAATTTTAAGTCAAACTGTTTGGAAATATGAACCAGGAGAGTGTTTCAAGTTACTAGAAGATATATATCTAGGTGAAAAATTAATACATGACGCTTTCCCAGAGTTGGATAAAACATTGGCTAGTGAACTAGAATCACTAATTAAGGAGAGATATGGCAGCTGCGATCGGGTTAATGGTACTGTTTATTTTAAGTTAATGTCTTATGATATTGACGGTATTGATAAACTTCGTTTATTTTTGCAGACACTGGAAACACAAATCGGTCAGTCAATTTATCTTAAATCTCCTCCGGATTATTATTTTACTATTACTGGTATCAGTAAACGGGAAAAAGAAAAACAAGAAAACGAAACCAAAAAAATATTCGAGGACATATCACCAAATAGTGGTGTAACTGTTCGATTTGAAAAAATTGAGTGGCATTAATGTGCAAAGAAAATTGAAAATATTTTCGTTCTTATAAAAGATAACCAATTGTAGTAAATGGCAGGTGTCCGGCGTTTACAGAAAGAATACAGAGACTTACTAGAGAATCCGGTCCCCAATGTGTGGGCCGCTCCCAAGTCAGAAAGCAATATTTATGAATGGCAAGCCAAAATTAACGGTCCTTCTGGTACTCCATTTGAAAACGGAATTTTCGCTTTAGAGATCAAGTTCCCGTCAAATTATCCTTTTAAAGCTCCTAAATGTAACTTCAAAACGAAAATTTATCATCCCAATATCAGTTCTAATGGATCAATTTGCCTTGATATTCTTAGTGGAAACTGGTCACCAGTATTAACTTTAACCAAAGTTCTTTTGAGTATCAGTAGTCTTCTAACAGATCCAAATCCAGATGATCCGCTAGTTTCGGAGGTTGCCAGTGTTTATAAGAAAAACAAACAGAGATATGATGAAATGGCACGACAATGGACTGCTAAATATGCGATAGATAACTAGGGTAGTCGCTCAATAAAATGACGACCTCCACAATTATGACAAACAACATAGTTATTTTGGAAAATCGTTTTACCACTTGAACAGACTGGACAGATAACGAATTTTTTTACATATTGCTGAACAATACTTTGTACTTTACGTAATTGGAAAATTCCATCTATTAAAAGAGCACCAGCTCCCGTATAGCGCGTTTGTTTCATTAATTCACTAGCGATAAATTTCCGAAATAGTTCTCGATGATCAGTACAACCCTTAGTCTGTTCACTCTTTGGCAAACTTATTTCGTAAGCATGAATCTTTTCAAGAAGAAAAGCGACATTAGATATAGATGTTTTCTTGTTTTCAGTAATAACGTCGGGTGAAGGAATCCTAAATAGTTCTCTTGTCTGATTAAAGGGGAAACTTTCTAATAAGGTTTCATAACTTTCCAAACTTTCATCCTGTTTTCTTTTTTGATCTAAGAATGAGCAAGGTCCCCGCGAAACCTGGTCAGGGGTTTCTGGAAAGCGAAGCTTACTGATGGGGGCATGAGTTTGTTTTTCAAACTCAATCGGCTGTGCCGATATCGACGATATGTCTTCCAGTATTTCGATTTCGCGATGCTGCTTTGCTTGAATTTCTTCTACTAGTTTTTCATAATCAGGTGGAAGAAAATAGTTATCCAGTTTCACTCCCTTTCTCACTACACCAATAAACGCTAGAGTTGATCGCGCCTTATTTCCTTGAGTTGAACCACCATCTAAACGAGCCACTGCTATTTTTGTTTTTAATGGTATACAAACTGGTATAGCTAGTTCTAAATTAGCTAAATCCCCTTTAATTTTATAATTAAATTTTGCTCTAATAACATTATTAGGTGTAATTACTAATACTATTTCGTCTTTACGGAAATCCAAGAAATGAAGTCCTTTAATTAAATAATCAACGATTTTAACCTTTAATGTTGAAAACACGGGCGGCATTTTGCCAGGATGTCCGGCTATTTGTCCAACCAATTTATTACTAACTGTCCAAAATGAATCGACCGAAAGACCAACCCCTATTAAACCACCAGAAACAGCGTAATCTAAATGTTTTCTACCAACATTAATGGAATTGACCTTGGCCAAAAGTGGGGTCCAAACACGCTGCGAAGAACCCGTTCCTGTGTCAACTACTCGATTGATACCCGGACGAATTTCCAAAAAATCACCCTTTTCAAGATAACCAGAAGCAATACTACCACCAATAACTCCTCCAACTAATTTCTGTGAAGGTGTACCCGGTTTATTAACACCAAAACTGCGAATAATCGGTAAATAAAGAGGTTGACTAACTTTGCTTTGGAGGTCAGGTGTTTGAAATTCATTGACCATCCAATGTAAAACATGACCAAGATTGATATTAAGTTGAGCACTAATTGGAAGAATAGGTGCATCCTTGGCTCTGGTTGTGGTTTCCAAATATTGCCTGATTTTCTGACAATTATCTTTTGCTTCGCCAGGACTGTGCAATAAATCGATTTTATTTTGTAAGACCAATATCTTCGAAATATCGGTTCGTTCTAATACCGCCATATGTTCAGCAGTTTGTCTTAGTGGGATTGAGGCAGCATTAGCTGCAATTAGAAGAAGAACACCGTCCATGACTCCGGTACCGCTCATCATGGTCGTCATAAAGTTTTCATGACCGGGGCAATCTACGAAACTAATGTGCCGTACTAGAATACAGTTTGTTCCATCGGAAGATTGATAGATTTCCGTGTCCCCATTGGAAGTGAAAAGTTCTCTGGATTGTGGGTGTTGCCAAATTTTGAAATTGGCATATCCAAGATTAATGGTACTATTTCTTTCTCTTTCTTTTTGGTGTTGATGGGGCTCGCTTTTGGATAGTTGACGAACAGTCGTGGATTTGCCTTCACTAACACTACCAAGACAACCAATATTGATAGTGGCTTGATTTTGTATAATTTCAGAAAGAACAATGGTCTTCTTCATTTGTTTATTAGTTTATTTGATGATTGAACTTATATAAAACTAAATAAAGAAGAACATTTTTTCGAAAATAGAATCAAGAAAAGAGACTAAGTAAGTCTAGTTAATTTTTTCTCATCTGAATTTTTAACTCACTTAGTTAATTAAATCACCTAATAAGGCACTAGAATCAAGGAAAGAGACTAAGTCTAGTAATTTTTAACTCTCTTAAATTTTTAACTCACTCTTTAAATTTTTTAACTCTAGTTAATTTTAACTAACACCCTTTGTATTTAATATGTCCTAATAGAGTGCACTCAAAGTTCTTAATGCTGGCTATTAAATCACCTAATAAGACACTAGAATCAAGGAAAGAGACTAAGTCTAGTAATTTTTAACTCTCTTAAATTTTTAACTCTCTTAAATTTTTAACTCACTTAGTTAATTTTTAACTCACTTAGTTAATTTTTAACTCACTTAGTTAATTTTTAACTCAAAATTTCATCGAGCTTTGATTAAAAATTTCATCGAGCTTTGATTTAAAAATTAAACTCATCGAGCTTTGATTAAAAATTTCATCGAGCTTTGATTTAAAAATTAAACTCATCGAGCTTTGATTTAAAAATTAAACTCATCGAGCTTTGATTTAAAAATTAAACTCATCGAGCTTTGATTAAAATTATTCATCTCTCTCATGTATTATTAATGCCCTAATAGGGTATATTAAGGTCGTTAATATAGTATAAGAGGGTATTAGATCAGTAAATCTAGTCCTTAATATAAGTTATTAAGGCCCTAATAGGGTATATTAACGACCGTAATATAGTATAAGAGAGTATTAGATCAGTGAATTAAACTCACTTAGTTAATTTTAACTAACACTCTTTGTATTTAATACGTCCTAATAGGGTGCACCAAAGTTCTTAATGTTGGCTATTAAACAACTTAATAAGGCACTAGAATCAAGGAAAGAGACTTAGTCTAGTTGAGTTAAATTTTTAACTCACTCTTTAATTTTTAACTTTAACTAACAATCCCTAAAACAGCCGCCCACATAATCTAAGCTTCACCCGCTATTTTAGCTAAATAAGGATTTTCTGTCTCTATTTTACATAAGTTAACAACTTGCTTGGTGGCCCAATCTTGAGTTTTAACTACCTCACTAGTCAATTTTTCCACATCAATATTTGCTACATGTTCAATTATTTCGGTACTAGCGATATCTTTGAGAGCCCAAAGATATCCAGCAGCATAATTGGCATGAAGTAGAGCAATCACTGGACTCTTGTCTTGTTGCGCGGCTAAGGTCCAGCGTGCAGTTTGTCTAGTTAGTATTTGAATCCAATTTCTTTCGCGACTAGTTAAGTTATCGGTACTAGATGAAAAAAGTAGACCAATTATTAAAAATACCAGAAAAACGATAAAGAGTGACCAATAAGCTCGAGTGGATCCGGGTGTCATCTTTAACTATATTATACAAAAGAATGACAAGAAATTTGATGGAAAATTATTTTTCTTTTGTATAAAGGGATGGATCCAATTTGTCATATGACCGAAAGTCCGGTAACACCATATCATTTGCAAGATAATGACTTTCTCTTTCAAGATCAAATAGAGTCTGAGGTCGAAGAACATGATTCTACACAAAAAAAGTCTTTCGCAGAATATAGTGAAATGGGAAATGTTCCGCGAAGTATTGATAACATTGGAAACACTTGCTATCAAAATGCAGTACTTCAAACCTTAATTTCGATTTCGGAATTTAATGAATTTTGTCTCGACCCTGATGTCTTAGAAAGTTTTAAAGATGGACAACATTACGAATGGCTCGAAAGTTTAATTGAATTAGTTCGTCAATATCATTTTGTCAATGATGAAGAATTTCAATCGGCATACGGAGACTATCTTGATAAAATTTGTAAGGCAACTGATTTGACACCATTTGAACAAGAAGATGCAAGCGAACTTTTAACTTTAATTATCGATAATCTGACAGATTATTTTGTGGGATATCCACAATATTTATTAGAGAAAGAGTCACTCTATCCAGAAATCCATCCTTGGAGAAGTAGTCTTAATATCTTAGAGGGCCATGCCAATTTTTTTGCTGGAACAGTAGATAATCCACGAAAAATGAGCCAACAAATACAAAATAATCATCACTTGCTTTTCCCCCTCGAGAAACACATGAATCAATCTATCGTCACTTTAACCACACTAATTTCTGAATATAAAGAATTAGAATTAGAACAGCGACCGTCAACTGATCAAAGCCGTTTAGTTGTTCATAAAATAACCAACCACTCTATATTGCAGTTAAACAAATATGTATTTATCCGATTAGGGCGTGAACATTTTGATAAAACAACCAGTATGGCTTCTAGAATTAATACTCGTGTTCATATGCCATATTTCTACAACTTCCGTGATCTTTTAAACCAAGATGTTTCTTATAGCGCCACCAGTAATCATGGTTATCGTCTAATAGCAATAATACATCATATGGGCCCCTGGCTCAGTGCTGGTCATTATACCGCTGATGTTTTTCGTGATGGAAGATGGTACCACTGTGACGATGATCATGTCGTACCTTTATCAGAAATCCAAATCGAAAATTTAGAATTATCAAGTACTGGTTATATTTATCTTTACCAAAGACTTGATAATCTTAGTACAGAAACCGCCCAAAAATTTGAACCAATAAGTCAAGGTTTCAAGTATCGAGACCGTAATCATCTCGATTTTGTGACTGAGTCGCAATGCTATCAGTCACAGACTGAGTCGTCACGGGGCTATCAGTTCGTTCCACGAAATGAATCCGAACAATCTGTTTCTCGAGTTGAGTCACAGCACTCTGGAATCGTAGATTCTGTGCAGTCACAGACTGAGTCTCGTAGTCATCAACTGAGAATTGGATCCAATGATTTTTCATCTTCTAAAATTCCAGCAAAAATTAGTGATGAAATGTCACCGGAATTTATGAAAAAGTTTGAACACTTCTTCCCTGTAAATGCGTCGAATAACAACGAGATTTTTGATGATGATTTTAGCGACCCTTCTGATATTTAGAACACCGCCAATACAATCTATGCACTGCAAATTTCATGCAATGCAAATACCATCTTTAGAAAATGTTAAATATCTGATGGAAATCCTCGGAAAAGTTGTTCCAAATTTTCTTGTTTACTAGTCCCAAGTGTTAAATGTCCGGCATTCAACCATGTATGAAATCTTTCTTTGCGGAAGAACTTTTGAAATTTTGATCTGGTCCTGAATTCCTTGGACCTTGACAAATATTCTAACGCCAAAAACAAAATCATACCATACATAATAACCGTCCCCACGTTTTGATTTTTACGAAGAAGTTCTCCTAAATGGCTAGGTTTAAGTTCACTTGCAGCATGATGAAGATCTACCGGGATATAATGTTTCAACACTTCAAAGGTAATATCAAAAAATGTTCCCGCGGATAATAACAAAATACTATCTTCTATAAGGTGAACATTAGTAATGAGTGCCCAAATTTGTTGGTCAACAGATGGAAGACGGTCGATTTCAGTTAAAGAATCATACATTTCATATTTGAATTTAGATAATTTCTCTTCAGTTTTGCTCTCGGATGGTTCCTTAGTTTTGCTCTCAGATAGTTCCTTAGTTTTGCTTTCAGATGGTTCCTTAGTTTTACTCTTAGATGGTTCCTTAGTTTTACTCTCAGATGGTTCCTTAGTTTCGCTCTCAGATGGTTCCTTAGTTTGCTTGTCGGATACAGTATTCGGTGATGATGTAAGTGACGGCGTTTCTTGATTGGATTCAACAATCTCCGGCTGTTGTGTGATTTCTATCTTAGGTACTATAACTTGCGATAATGTTTCAGTAATTTCGGAATGATGCGTATCTGTTTGACCAACTTGGGGCTGGATTTCTACTGACTGTGATCTGAAAGAAGATGTTGGTGTCTGCTGGACGGGTGATGCAACTTTAACTACAGGACTTATTCTTGGGCTTTGTACACTATCTTCGATCGTTTTTTTGGGAGATTCGGGTGATTGTGAACGTACAGGGGATGGGGATCTTTCTCGACGGGAAATTTTAATTTCGATAACAGATTGGTCAGATGCGACTTGATCATAATATTCACAAGTGGTTTCACACTCTGGACATCTATTATCGGACCAATCATTCGCTAAACAATGAGCATCATAAAGATGACCACAGGGTAAGACTCCAATTGGAAATTTTAATTCTTGTGTACAAAATCTGCATTTTTCACCGGAGTCAAGAGCATTATGAATTTCTTTGAAAGTGGAATCAGATACTTGATCTGGGCGATTAAAAAGGTTGAGGAGACCAGTAAAAAAGTCCATTAGGTTTTATAATAATAAACTTTGCCTTAACCTTAAAGTTTTAAACGAAGAAAATAAAGTAATTCTATATTCTTTACTGATTATTGCCAATCAGACCTAAACTTGAAATCAAACCAAATTTCAAGTTTATGTCTAGATCAAATAATAAACAATAATGCCATTAATTATTCCCATTAGATGACCAGTGTTTGAAACGTGTGGTGAGAAAAAACCGGGTGCCAATAATAAAAACAAATTATAGACAATAATCTCAAAACTATTTTGGCTTGATAAGAATAAGTAGGTTAATAGACCAAAAACAACACCAGAAAATCCAATTGCACAATGCTTTAAATTGTTTGAAGTTAATAGGTAGTCGCCCAAAATATCAAGAATCCATATTAATACCAAAACAGTCAAATATTTCGACATACTCATTAACTTAGTCAAATTGTCCGAAACATTATTGAAACTCCCTAAATTAAAAGTTAAATGGGCCATGTTAACATGTGTTATCGTTCTGATAAAACTTTTGGCTATGGTGTTATGACAAATATTTATTGGCTTGCCAATTAAAAAGACGAATATTAGTAAACCACTTACTAATTGTTGCCACATTACATAACTATATTATTTTGGTTATTATTATATTTTCTGATGTCCAAACAAGAGATTTTAAATTTTTTGGCGGATTCAAAACTAAAGGCAATTCAAACCCAGACAAATCATAGTAAACAGGAATATTTCCAATTACTGAACCAATATCTTGATAGATTTTCAAGTGATATAGATGTAACCGCTATTTATAGTGATAAAATTTATCAACTAAATCGATTAGTAGATAATGAAATAGCTAAACGCAAAGCGAAAACGCAAGTGCAAAAACCTGACTATTTCAAGTCTGGAGTCGATCTAACTGAACAAAACCAAAAGTATTGTCGGTGCGTTTTACATGTTTCTGCTGATCAACCGAAATGGTGTATTAAAGAAAGGTTCCCTGGCAGTAAAGAAAAACCAGAACGTCGTGAAGGTCGTACTTGTTATAATCCCTACGCAGTCTGTACCAAAACTGTGTCGAGGAAAGGTAGGGTCGAATGCTTTTTGAATTATGATTTGGATAACATACCAGCAAGAGAAATCGAAACATTGGTTGATTTAAAACAAAAATTACTAAATAAGTATCATTTACCATCAAATATAGATGGTCTAAGGCAACTACAATCTATTATAACTAACAAGAAATAACTTGGAAGCCACAAAGTACGAGCAAAATCAAGTTGACTACACCATCCCAATTTTACAATCCAGTAAATTACCTTAGAATACTACTGGTAATGACTAAGTTCTTGTCGTTAAATTATAATCCAAGAGTCCGTTCTAAGATAATACCGGTATTATCTTATTAGAATAATAAGAAACAAGATATTGTTCGGATACATAATCTTAGAGACCAACAGTTATCTTATTTAGAATTTGTCTCTTGAAATCATCGTTCACTTTCACTAGTTCGAAAATCGTTTCATTTAGATTCTTGATATTGGAAATACTATTTTTCTTTATAATCTTCCCAATTTCGCGCCGACTCTCATTTATTTCCGATTTCGACAATTTATTCCGTTCCTCTTCATAAATTTTCATGTTCTCTTTTTCGATAAACCGATTATCGGTCATCCCAATGTAAGGACCTCTTTCCACTATTTCGTCATTTTTTCTGTCATGGACATACGGTTTTAAATCAAATATGGCTAAATATTTGTAGTAATTTCTTAATTGGTCTTTATATGTCAAAAGACCCCTTCTTAGTTCATCTTCATATATAGGTCGTAACATAAATTTTTCATAGGATTCAAAATAGTATGTTTGGTGAATCCGGATTATAATTTGGACTCCCTTGTCAAACCTATACTCCTCCCATTCAAATTCATTCTAAGATGATTATTTGAATAAAAATAGTCATTTCTAGTCATTTTAGAAAGAT
>Ga0180438_10002931_pt1 | contig 26733 bp, 20 predicted proteins | sample SS_ome_12_FD_132455 | JGI IMG/M metagenome (GOLD analysis project Ga0180438, IMG submission 132455) | Hypersaline lake sediment archaeal communities from the Salton Sea, California, USA - SS_3_D_2 metaG | ecosystem: Environmental > Aquatic > Non-marine Saline and Alkaline > Hypersaline >... | reverse complement strand
AGAATTAAGTGCTTGGGCTATATCGAATGGTGTCAATGAGACGATTGCTAAGAATTATATTATAGATATGTATCATTCATTAATTTTTTCAACCAAAAAAGGAAATAAAAAAGATTTTAATGATCTCGTGAAGCATGCGACAACGCCAAATGGAATGAATGAACAGGCAATAAATGAGATTAAAGAACAGAGAGCGCATGAGGCTTATAAAATTGCAGCAGACAATTTGTTAAAACGATTTATGAGAAATTTATAATTTGATAAATTTAATTTAAGCTAACAATGCGTTTCAAGGCGACAGAAGGGCTCTGTTTTAAATGTGATTTTCAGAGCAGCGCATTCGTAATTTTAAAATTCTAAACGATTGGTGCACCGCAACCTCCTGCGCCTTAAACGCCACGTTATATTTTTACATCGATTATATTCGTTATAATAAATAATGGAGGAAAAAAAGGATGACATTCAAGAACATTCTCGTACCGGTTGATTTCAGTAAAACATCCGACAAGGCCGTGAATTATGCCCTTTTTTTAGCAGAGAAGTTTGGAGCGAAAGTAACGCTTTTCCATGCCGTTGTGCTTTTGCAGCAAGACGTCGATGAAAAAGAGCATCTTAAAGCCTATGAAACCATTATCGAGAAAAAAGAGGAAAAGCGTAAAAAATATCTGAAATCGCATGCGGATAAAGGTGCACGTCTGGGCGTTAAGATCGACTCGGTTCTGAAGCGTGGTATAACACCGGCAGAAACCATTTTGGATTTTATCGACGGAAATAAATTCGATGTCATTGTGATCGGGACACATGGCCTTTCAGAATTGATGAAATGGTGGCTGGGAAGCGTTGCTGAAAAAGTGGTGCGGTATTCACCCATACCCGTGATCACAGTCCACAAGGATTATAAAGGGAAGCCCGCTATCAAGAAAGTGCTTTTCCCCGTGGATTTCTCTGAATATTCTAAAACGGCCGTTAAAAAGGGCATGCGTCTTATCCGTAAATTCGACGCAAAGCCGACACTCATGTTTGTTGTCGAGCAGCAACAGCATCCGTACTATTATCTGCAATCTTCTGAACCGATTTTAAAAACCAATCCGGCCCTGAAAAAACAGTTGATGGATAACCTGAAGTCAACCACCGGAAATCTAAAAGACAAGGTTGCCTATCATCTGGCCGAGGGCAAGCCCCATAAACAGATAGAAGCCTACGCAGATACTAAAAAAATTGATCTGATCATCATAGCGAGCCATGGTATGAGCGGTCTGGAACACTTCCTGATCGGGAGCACCACTGAAAGAGTGGTCAATGTCGCCCCGTGTCCGGTTCTGACGATTCCGGTTCGTTCGCAATAGAAATAGGTAACTGCGGGATTGATAACTTCTTGCTGCCCCGGTCACTGAGGGAGCATCATCAACGACGCCCTTTAGCGCTGATACGAATTCGCTGTCGTACGACGTTGGAACGTCCAATGAACAGTAGTAGTAGGATGGGCCTATGGCTCATCTTAAAAAGGTTCAAATCATGGCACATTATCGTAGGTCATACATCGAGGGCGGAACCTACTTTTTTACTTTGGTTACCTATAAACGACGTACTTTTCTGACATCAGAAGAAGCACGCCATAGCCTGAAAACTGCCTGGATTAAGATCCGCAAAAAATATCCTTTTGACTTGGTGGCATTCTGTCTTCTACCCGATCATTTGCATTGCATTTGGACATTGCCATTGAATGATGCAATTTATTCAATACGCTGGCAAGGGATCAAAGGGCTTTTTTCTAAAAACATGAATCTTTTAGGACATTGGAATAAAATACAAAACACATCGATGAAAAAGAAACGAGAATCAGGATATTTGCAAAGACGTTTTTGGGAACATACTATTTTTAAACAAGAGGACTTCAATAGACACTTTGACTATATTCATTTTAATCCTGTAAAACATGGATTTGTAAAACATCCGAAAGATTGGCCTTGGTCTACTTTTCATAAATACGTAGAGACTGGTATTTACGATGATAACTGGGGTACACTAGAACCGGAATTCCTAAAAACATTTCAAGTTCGAGGAGAATAGCCAAATCATTTAATTGTGGGCCACAGGCCCACTACTAAACTGTTTTTGTGTATTCGGTCCAGCAGGTGAGCCTAGATGTTATCCGGTAGGAGAACATGAGTCCATCCTGTTTACATATAGAGACGCCACTGATTGAATCGCTACCTTTGTCGAGAAGAATGAAAGGCAGGGTATGGTTAAAAATGGAAGCTTTACAACCCACTGCCTCATTCAAGATAAGAGGGATAGGCCACGCGTGTCAGCATTACTACTCTGAAGGAGCCAAGCGGTTTATCAGTTCTTCGGGCGGTAATGCCGGCATTGCTGTCGCTTATTCCGGCAGGAAGCTTGGGCTGCCCGTAACAGTGGTTGTGCCGGAGACCACAACAAAAAGGGCCATTGAAGCCATAGAGCAGGAAGGCGCCGAGGTCATCATTAAAGGATCAATCTGGCAAGAAGCACACCACTATTCCCTCGATTTGACCGACTCGGATAGTGTCCATATCCACCCTTTTGACAACCCACTCCTATGGACCGGTCACGCGACCATCGTCGATGAAGTCAGAAAGGCGAATCTTCACCCGGATGCTGTGGTTCTATCGGTGGGCGGCGGTGGCCTGTTGTGCGGAGTGGTCGAGGGACTTCATAGAAACAACATGCCCGATGTGCCTGTTCTTGCTGTTGAAACGGAAGGGGCAGATTCTCTATCAGCATCTCTAAAAGCGGGTCGACATGTGGAACTTGACGAAATTAAAAGCATCGCAACGTCCTTGGCTGCCAAGAAGGTTGCCAAAGCAGCATACGACTGGTGCCACAAACATAAAGTGATAAGCCATGTTGTATCCGATGTGGAAGCCGTTGATGCATGCCTTACGTTTTCCGATGATCATCGCCTATTGGTTGAGCCTGCATGCGGAGCGGCTCTTGCCGCACTCTATAATCCGGCGGATTTTTTAAAGGATAAAGACTGTATCCTAATTATCGTGTGCGGTGGTGCGGGTGTTACCATTTCTCAGCTTGAGGCGTTGAAGCGAGGGTTGGATAACAAGGCTCATTAAGCCGACGAAAAAAGCCGCGAGGCTGATTAGCCGCGTTATGTACCTATAACAAGGAGTGAAAAAATGATGACTAGAAGATGCTCTGAATCAAGGCAGAGGGTATGTTCTATTTTGATCATTATAGCTGCATTCTTGTTCCTGTATGACTGGGTCTATGCTCAGAATGAAGAAGCGGTTGTTATCGGTGAAAAAGTAAAAATGCAGTCACACATCCTGGAAAAAGAGATACAACTTTCTATACATATTCCCGATGGGTATGAAAGCTCGAATGCAAAATATCCCGTGTTATACTCCTTCCAGACACATTTTGAACAGATAGCCGGCGCCGTCAAGAATCTTTATGATTACAGGTTAACTCCTCAACTGATATGCGTTCAGATTAACAACTACGAATTCGGTTATCTCACGCCGACTCCGATCGAAGGCAGACCAAACTCGGGACAGGCGGACAGATTTCTCACGTTCTTTAAAGAAGAATTATTCCCTTTCATGAACATCAATTACCGTGTCCATAATTATCGAATTATATTTTCGAACTCAGGTGGAGCCGCGTTTATCGTCTATGCCATGTTAACTCAGCCGGAACTCTTTCAAGCAGGAATAGCGAGCATTCCCTGGGTGAACTATGAGGATCAAAATCGTTTTATCATGGACAATGCAGACAGCATTTTAAAAAAAGGGAAGTATCATAATAATTTTTTGTACATGACGATGGACAACGAGTCCATTCTCCTGCCCGATTTAGAAACCTTTATCGGCATTCTAAAAGACAATCCGAAACCGGGTCTTGAATGGGAATATCATTATTGGCCTGAAGAAGATCATACATCCACACCCTATCGATCTATTTACTCAGGATTGCGAGCGCTCTTCAAGGATTGGTACCAGATACCCGATGATATCGTCGATATGGGGCTGGATGAGATCAAGGCATACGAACACACGTTGAATGATAAGTTTGGCTATGAAATCGGGGTGTCCATTTCTGCATTGGGACAGGCCGGAGCCAGGCTTAAGAGAGAAAATAAATATACTGAGGCCATAGAACTGTTCAAATATACGATTGAGAAAAATCCCGAAAAGGTATTTGGATATGTCAACCTGGGCAGGGCATACGAAGAAAGCAACCAACTGATCCTGGCAAAACAGTCATTCGAGAAGGGTTATCAAATGGCCGTGTCGACATCACATCCTCAGACCAAATGGGTAAGGAACTTTTTGGATAATATTAATAAGAAGATGGACCAAGTGAAATAGCTACAAGCGAAATTCATGAACATCAAAATGGAACTATAATAATGACTCCCCCCCTGCTCCACATCCGACGGAATGAATCACCCGCCGATGAAAATAAAAAAATCTCGGTGGACGGAAGAGCGCGGGAGGGGTTGGTCTTTTTACACTCCCAGCTAGAGGATGGAAGCGAGAGGGTTGGGAGGCACCGAAGATAAAAAAACCGATACGGCGCATAAACAAACGATGAAAATCCGTAAGGGCCGAACCATTCAGAAAAAGGAGGCGCGATCATGATAAACCTGATCAAAAGTATTTACCAAGTATCCCCTGCTCTGATGTACGTCCTGCTGTTCATGATCTTTCTGCTCTTTCGCAACATCTCCCATCTCATCCGATTCTTTCGTACCAAGGAGTACGCGATTTCCACGGAAAGTCGATTTTTTGAGTACATCACGACCAGAACCCCCTGGTATTTCACGGTGCTGTTTCTCCTGCTCATCATCAACGGTCTGCTGGCCGTGCTCACTAAGAACGAAACCTTCTACGAATCCTTCAAGTACATATCCGGGTCTATGGTGGGCGCACTCATCGGTCTGGCCGAGCACTACCGGGCTGAAAAGACCGGCCAGCCTCAAAAACGGAAAAAGTAGGTCACAATCACAGCCGATACCATTTTAGCGCCAACGACAAATCTCATAAAGCTCGACTGATGGAAGGACCGGGTCGGGCTTGCCCCCCTCCGGCCCATTCATTAGGGACAGGTGCCTTTATTCTTTTCTACACAATACCAGTTCCGATCCTTAGGAACTGGTGCCTTTTTGCCGCGAGACTCCGTCCCCAAAAACTTTGACCTGGGGAAGGAAGGGGTTTCATTCGGCAGGTGCCATCCTGACCGGCGTCTGCCGAATGACTTGGCGGACGGGCAGAGCGGATGCAAACAGCCGTTTAAGGAAGACAGCACTCGTCTTAACCAAGCTTGTAAAAAGGAAGTTTCTTTTGCAACTTTTCTTTCTAAAAGAAAAGTTGAGAAACGGTTCACTGCACATCATTTAGAATCCCGATAAAATGAATCGCCCGCCGATGACACTAACAAGCCTTGTGGATAGCAGGGCCGGGCGGGGCCAACCTTTTTGTCGTCCCGAGGTTCAGGGACTGCTATTGACGCTCCCAGTCAGACGATGGGAGCGGGAGAGTGCCTCTACCCCGTATCGAACACGCCCCATCCATTTTCCCCTTGATTTCCTCCCAAGAATACCGTATAATTCCGATACAGATGCACCCTTCGACATCGAAAAAAACCATAAAATCTAGAATTTCAGCAACGCATCTTTCACATCATCATTGATTTTCTGAAAGCCAATATTCCCATAGACCGGTGCAAACAAGGAGGTGGAAATGATCAAGTCGCAGACGCTTTTTGCAGTGGGGCTCATCCTCGTCCTCGTCATGTGCTGCACAAAAAAAACAGCCAACATCGCTTTTTCACTGAACGATGTACCGATTCATTACGACGTCATGGGCAGGGGCGAGCCTGCCCTGGTCTTCGTTCATGGATGGAGTCGTGACCGCAAAGACTGGGAACATCAGATGCCCTATTTCTCGCAAAAATATCATGTTGTAGCCATCGATCTGGCTGGACACGGTCAGTCGGGACAAAACCGGGACGACTGGACGATACCCGCATTCAGTCAGGATGTACTGGCCGTGGTCGATCAATTGCAGCTTCGGTGCATCGTGTTCATCGGACATTCCATGGGAGCGCCAGTGGTACTGGAGGTCGCAAAGCACATACCCGACCTTGTGGCAGCCATCGTGCCGGTGGACGCGTTCCATGATGTGGAGGAGAAACTGACACAGGAGCAAATCGACGGTATCCTTGAGCCGTACCGGGTTAACTTCGTAGAAACGTATGCCAGAGTGGCCAGGCAGATACTTACCGATTCTGCTCAAATCGAAGAATCTATCAGGAAGATCGAAACGTTCTCGCCTGAGGTGGGCATCGCCTCATTTGAGGAGTGCCAACATTATATGAGCAGGGACCTTATACCGGCACTCCAGGAGGTGAAGGCGCCCATCTTTTGCATCAACTCGGATAAGATTCCCACGAAAGTAGACGTGGCCCTGCAATACGCCCCTTCGTTCGATGCCATGTTCATGACAGGCGTAGGACACGAGATGCAAAACGGAGACCCGGATCAATTCAACCGTTTACTGGATCGTGTGCTGTCCAGACTCTTTCCGTCCGGGCAGCCCGCTACCCCGGTAGAGGAGTAATCACGGATGCGTGTTGAAAGCATCGCGATATCCCGTGCCGATTCTCCTAGCGTGATAGGTAGGCTCGGAATAAGCGTTTAAAAGAGGAATCAACGTAAAGGAGGGAGCCATGTTTTCTTTTACCATTGATGATTTGCTGCTTGTTTTCGAACGCTATAATCTTGCCGTTTGGCCACTCCAAATTATCGCGTATGTACTGGGATTTGTGGCCGTGTTCTTTACTATCAAACAGACCAAGTATTCGATGAAAATCGTGCCGGCCATTCTGTCATTCTTCTGGCTTTGGGTTGGCATCATATTCTGCGTGATGTACTGGGCTCCATCGTACCCATCCGCATACGGTTTCGGCGTTCTCTGCATCATTCAGGGATTGCTGTTCCTGATGAGCCTTTTTAAATACAACACGTCCGATTGCCCTCGAACCAGCCTGCACCTCATCATGGGTATCGTCTTTGTCGTCTATGCCATGGTCGGGTACCCCATCGTCGGTTATCTGGTGGGGCATGTGTATCCCAAATCCCTGCCTTTTGGTATTGTGCCCTGCCCCACGGCCATTTTCACATTCGGACTTTTCCTGCTCATCCAGAAAAAATTTCCCGTATACTACCTGATCGTTCCCTTCATCGTAGCCATAGCCGGTTTGCTGGCCATATACAAGGGCGTGTACGAGGATATTGGCCTGTTCCTCTCGGGTGTTGTCGGCACGTACCTGCTGGTCAAGAGATACAAAACCACAGGACAGGGGCAGACAGCCTGATCAGCATCTGACAGACAATGTAAATCCAGAGGGATTCGCTCATCTTTCCGGACTGGACGCCCAGCACGTTCGACCGCACGGGCGCGCCGCTGAGAGTGGCCGGGGGTACCGATTTTCCGTAAAACATCTTTCTAGGAAGAAACAACGAAAGGACGCACGATGAAAAAAAGGATCTTATCCTCGGTTTTCATCATTTTTCTATGCGCGTTGTGCACAAACAAAACCAGCGATCGATCCGATAAAGCCGCGCCGGAAGCCAACGGACGCATCGCGTACTATTCAAACCAGAACGGGAATTCGGATATATTTGTGATGAATCCCGATGGTTCTAACAAAATCCGATTGACGGACAACCAGGCCGATGACCTATGTCCCGACTGGTCACCCGATGGTACAAAGATCGTGTTTGAATCCAAACGTGACGGCAACACGGAGATATACACGATGAACGCGGACGGTAGCTGCCAGATGCGCCTGACCAACGACCCGGCCGATGATTATCATCAAAAATGGTCGCCGGACGGCAATCTCATCGCATTCGTGTCCACCCGGCACGGCAATCCCGAGATTTATACGATGAAAACCGACGGCACGCAGCTTCAGCGACTGACGAATCATGACGCGAACGATGCCTATCCCAGCTGGTCTCCCGATGGCAGCCGGATTATGTTCAACTCGGAGCGGGACGGAATCCGAGAAATTTATGTGATGGATAGAGACGGGAGTCATCAGAAACGATTAACAACCAGTACCACGGGAAAGTTCTTCCCCGACTGGTCGCCCGACGGAAAGAAGATCGCTTTCTTCTCATTCGAGACGGACATCCGAATGCGCAATATTTATGTGATGGATGCGGATGGTAATAACGTCATACAATTGACGGATACCGAGTACGTGGATGAAGATCCCATCTGGTCCCCCGACGGACGATATATTGTGTTTCAATCGAACCGTACGGGCCGTTATCAAATCTTTCGGATGAATGCCGACGGTACCGACCAGCGGAATCTGTCGAACAATGCGTACGATGAATACTGGCCGTCGTGGACACCCGGTACCCAGTAGAGGCGAGCGCATTCACCCTCGCCCGTTCAGGTAGTCAGCGTATCGGTTGCGGTTGCGGCCGTTGTATCACCATCCGATCCGGCCTGCGGATTTATGCAGCAGGAGCTTTCAGAGCGAGGTGACATTCATGACATCGAAAAAGAGTGAGATGGACAAATTCGACTTTTTGATCGGCGAATGGGAATTGCGTTATAACATACCCAAGAGCACGTTCAGCAAGAAGGCCACAGGAACGGGCCGCGGGACATTCAAACGAGCGCTGGACGATAAATACGTCTTCTTCGATTACGTGGCCCGTGTCAGCGACGAGGAAGGCGAAGCTCACGGCATATTCGCCTGGGACGACAAAGCCCGTATTTACCGGTACTGGTGGTTCGAAAGCTCCGGCAGTTTCATGAAGGCTACCTGCCATTTCGTGAATGAGAACACCCTTCATATGAGTTGGCATGACACGGTATTACGGCAGACATTCACACGCGTCAGCGCCAATCAGGTCGTCCTGAGAATGGATCACCCGAATGCAGAAGGCGAATACGACCTGATACTCGAAGTGACGTTCACGAGAAAATGAACAGCACGCGGTTTGTGAATCGCCTCTATTTATCCAAACCCGGCCAGTGATAGGGTGAGGGCATTAAGCGCACTCGATACTGGCGAAACAACAGAAGCATCCGAACCGTAAGCCATAAGAAGACGGGCTAAAAAACCGTCATATATCCAGAAACAGGTACAACAATCCGAAAGGTAGACCATTTGAATATTCGTAATTCCTTACTGTGGCTGGGCATGTTTTCCATTTTAAATCTGGAACCCGCATACCCGCAGAATGAAGGCGATGAATTACCCGTAGCTGTGTACCGAAAGACATACTCGGAGGTATTGGGCGAAGAAAGAACCGTTGCGGTCTCTCTGCCCGTATCTTACGAATCATCGGGGAAGCGGTATCCGGTTCTTTATATGCTCGACGCAGAAGATTCCGACTTCGCCGGCTCCGTCGGGATTGTCCGGTTTCTCAGCCGGTACCGCATCCCGGAGATGATCGTCGTCGGAGTCGTGAACACCGTTCGGAACCGGGATTTATGGGCGGAAAAGATACAGGGGCTCGCGTTGACCACAGACGGTGGTGCAGATAATTTTTTAGAGTACTTTTCCGATGAACTCATCCCGTTTATCGATGAAAACTACAGAACCACGGCGCACCGGGCCATCTTCGGCGGATCGGCAGGCGGTCACTTTGTCACGTATGCCCTGCTCAAGAATCCCGGTTTGTTTGAAGACTACCTTGCCAGCAGTCCCGTCATAGGATTCTCGGAAAATCGGCTGTTGACCGAAGCGGAAACGGTCTTCAGCCGGCAAAAATCGCTGAACAAACGCTATTTCATTTACTACGGCAAGACCGATTACAACAGCGTAATCCAGAGAATCCCTGTCCTGGAGTCGATCATACGCACGCATAACCCGGACGGCTTTACATGGGGGATAAAGCCTGTTGAGGGCAGACATGTTCCGCCGGAGAGCCTGTACGAACTGCTCATGATGCTTTATCCGGACTGGCAGCCCGTACGCCCGCCGGTGATCACGCCTTCTCCAGGAGAATTTCTTCGGGGCGGATCGATCTCCGTTTCCATATCCGGGATAGATGATCCTGTTCACTTTACGCTCGACGGCCAGGAGCCATCCCGGCGCTCTCCGGTATGGGACGGGCCCATCAGCATCGGAAAATCGACCACCCTGAAGGCCAGGGCGATACGTGGCGATCTTCAAGAAAGCGGAACCGTTTCAGCGTCCTTTACCCCCGTTGACGCACCCCGTCCCGCACGGAGCGTCACGAATCTGAAAAGTGGTTTGACATACGCGTATATCGAAGAGCAGCTGTTCCTCGATCCCGACAGCATATCCTCTCCTCCAGCGAAGGCTGGCGTCGTTCCTTCCATCGACCTCAGCGTGCGGGAGAGGGATCAGTTCTATGTCCTCCAGTTCGACGGATTTATCAAAATTCCTTCGGACGGACCCTATCGGTTTTATATCGTGTCCAACCGCAGCAAATGCTTTCTGGATGGTGCCCTCTTCACATCCAATCACAACTTATCGCCCCAAGAAAAAGTCCGGGAAATCTGCCTGGCGTCCGGATATCATTCCATTCGAATCGTGTCTTACGTTCTAACGCACATGGAGCATGTGCTGCAACTCTACTGGGAAGGACAGGGTCTGGACAAACAGGAAATTCCTCCCAGTGCGTTCTATCACTGAAAAGCAAGCTCATCTTTGAAAACGTGTATATCCAAGCCCGGTGAGGATATTCTCTGATCGGCAGTTGCGTAAAAAATAGTGACCGGATCGATACCCCGATCATCGAAGCACCGACCACAGATGGATAAAACCAGAGGAACAGGAACATGAGACAAACGGGATATCATCTCGGAATAGGCATGCTGACCCTCGTACTGGTCACCCTATGCTGCACGCAGAATGACTTTCCCCTGCTACAGGGCCCGTACCTCGGTCAAACACCGCCTGGTACGACGCCCGAGCTTTTCGCGCCGGGAATCATGACCACGGAATATCACGAGCACAGCAGTCCGGCCTTTTCGCCCGATGGGAATGACGTGTACTGGTCTGTGTTCTTCAACTTCTGGGGGCCGCAGGTTATCCTATACACGGAACTGGAAAACGGCCGTTGGACACCACCTCGGGTCGCTCCATTTTCAGGCCAGTACAGTGATGGCAATCCGTGCTTCACCCCTGATGGGCGGAAGATCATCTTTGAATCACGTCGTCCGGCGCATGAAGGCGATCCGTACACGGGCGAGACGGATTTATGGATTGTGGAACGGGACGGTAGCGGATGGGGCGAGCCGAAACATCTGGGATGGACCATCAATTCCGATAAATGGGAAAGAGGTCCTTCCACGAGTGCCAACGGAAACCTGTATTTCTGCTCCATGCGGGATGGTGGATACGGCCAAATGGACTTATACTGTTCAAAATGGACAGACGGTTCATACACAGAACCCGAGAACCTCGGCCCTCCCATCAATACGGCGGGATACGAAAGCTGGCCGTTCATAGCACCAGATGAGAGTTACATCCTGTACGAGTCGGATTCCGGTGCGCTTTTTGTGAGCTTTCGGAAAGAGGACGGATCCTGGTCTTTACCCATCAGCATGGCTGAAACGCTAAATTTTGCGGGTGCCCAGGATCGATTTCCGTTGCTCTCCAACGATGGCAAGGTCCTGTTCTTTGTGAGTAACCGGTGGCTCGGCGACCGTTATCCTGACACCAGGCTCAGTCTGGAGGAAATAAAAGCGCGTGCGAAAAGCATGAGTAATGGTCTGGGAAACATATTTTGGGTGGATGCAAGCATTATCGACAAACTAAGACCGGATGATTTACATTAAGAAAGAGTAGACACCCCTGCAAGAAATACCGGGTACGGGTTGGTGTATCCATTACACTTTCCGACAATTCGGGACGACTTATCTTTCTAAAAGAAAAGTAGAGAAACGGATTACCGAACATCATGTAAAAACCTGGTAAAATGAATCGCCCGTCAACGAAAATCCTAAAGCCTGACAGACGGATGGGCCGGGAGGGGCTACCCCCCTACCCATCCCGATCCATCGGGATGGGTGCCTTTTTGCCGCAAGACTCCGCTATCGAAAATTCTGACCTGGTTAAGGAAGGGGTTTCATTCGGCAGGTGCCATCCAAACCGGCGTCTGCCGAATGACTTGGCGGTTGGGCAGAGCGGATGCAAACAACCGCTTAAGGTAGACAACGCTCGTCTTAACCAAGCTTGCAAAAAGGAAGTTTTTTTTGCAACTTTTCTTTCTAAAAGAAAAGTTGAAAAACGGTTCATTACACATCATTTGGAAGCCCAATAAAATGAATCGCCCGCCGATGGAACTAAAAAGCCTGATGGATGGCGGGGTTGTGGGAGGCCATCCCATAAAACACACACCTAAACATGAAAAACAATCCATGAAACATCGAGAAAGAAAAAGGACACAAAGATGGTTCGATCAATCCTGAAAGCCGCAGTCATCCTCATGCTAACAGGCGTATTCCATTCGCATAGCCCGGCATCGGATATAAGCGGCAAAGCCAGCCTACGCGTCCCCGGAATTCAAATCAACAACAAAGCCGACTCCCTCATCGCAGCGCTTCCAATCATAGTCGAAGCAGCATTCCAGGAAAGCGGCCTGCCGAGTCTGTCTATTGCCCTGGTCTATGATCGGGATATCGTATACAGCCAGGCATTCGGCTTTATGGACCTGGAGAAAAAGATACTCGCAACGACGCAGACCATTTATCCCATCGGATCCATCACCAAAGTATTCGTGGCCACCATGCTGATGCAGCTTGTAGAAGCAGGCGTTGTCACTCTGAATATGCCGGTGAAACAGTTGCTTCCAGAATACCAGGTCAAATCTCCCTATCCAGGCACACAGCCCACGACGCTGCGTCAACTCGCCACGCACACATCGGGCTTGCCCAGAGATGCGAACATCAACTTCTGGAGTGACTATGCGGCAGGTAACTGGCTGTTCTCGGCAGGTACTACAGAAATGAAGTGGTACGCTTCAAAGGAAGAGGTGCTGGTAAACCTGCCGTATATCGAGCTGGAATATCCACCCAATTCGCGGTATTCCTACTCCAACCTGGGGATGTCGCTATTGGGCATTGTCCTGGAGCGGGCGGCCAAGATGCCTTTTATGGAATACATCGAATCCCGCATACTCAAACCCCTGGGGATGAACGACTCGGGTTTCATGCTTCACGAGAAAAATCCAGACCGCGTTCCCAGGGGTTATGTGTACGGTACCCCGGCGTCCGAACCGTTGATCGCACCCGAATGGGAATTTGGCGTGGACATATACGCGGGCGGACTGTATTCCACGGCTGAGGATATGACCCGCATTCTTTCCCTCCAGTTCCAGGATGATGCCCCTGGCGGTGCGCAGATCATCAGCGCCGACGGCCTGCGCATGATGCATCTCGAAAGCATTGGCTGGGGAATCGGATGGGGACGGTATCCGGTCATCGAGCATACGGGCGGGCACATCGGCTACTTCGCTCACGTTCGAGCCATCCCCTCCCTCAAGATAGGCATCGTTGCATTGACGAATTCAAACCATCCGTTGATACTCGACAGACCGTCGCACGACATCGCACGAAGCATTCTTGAACAACTGAAGCAGGCCATCTTATCGGGATCCGCTCCAGGGGCTTCCGATCCGTCACAGATCGGCTTGAACGCCTATACGGGCACGTATGCCTTGCCCGGAGCGAATGCGGAGATACGCGTCGAACTTCGAGACGGCCAGCTGTATGCAACGCTATTGCAGGACACCAGATTCAACTACAGGATGAATCCTATCGGAAATCACCGGTTTGGCATTGAGGATGACTCGAATCCCTGGTTTGTATTCGAGGCTGATGATGCAGGAACAGTAAAAAGTGTGCGATTTTTGGATTTCCTATTCAAGCGGAACGAATGAGACTGTTGACTGCACTATACCCCCTACCCGTCCCGACAATTCTGGACAGGTGTCTCGATCTTTTATACCCTATACCAGTTCCGTTTTTTCGGAGCTGATTCCTGGCCTTTTTTCAGCATCGAAGGACGGTAAATCCCTTACCCATCCCGATACTTCGGGACGGCTCTTGACACTCTCGGCCAGAAGGCGGGAGCGAGAGGGTTTGGGGTCGCCGACGAAAATAAGAAAGCCTGACAGCTGGAGAGGGTGCAAACCCTTGCCGGCCCGAGCATTCGGGATTATCCCTCATGCGCCAAACCGGTTAGACACCTTCACGAAATTTACATCCTCACAAACCCGACACAATTTTTACCGTATAATCATCTGTGATCCATTTTTCCAAAAGCGATGACAGAGGAGACACTATGAGAGAAAAAATCTGGATACAGATAGCGATAGCCTGTGGTATCGCAGCACTGATCTGTTGCGCCTCAGGAAACGTCGTTGACCAGCCAATCGTGTTTGCCACATTCGCCGAACAACCACAGCAGCTCGACAACATACGCATCATGTCCGAGAGCATTCGCAGGTTCGCAGGAGAGTATCGAAACGCACCCATCTGGCTCTACATTCCCCAGGCGCTAAAGGACAGGGAATCCGGAGCGCTGAATCGATTATCCGACCTCAACGTAGAGATCAAAACCAGTACCGCACCCGAGGACGCGCTTTGGTTCCTCTTTGCCAGAAAGGTATTTGCGTCAGGACAAGCGGAAGCCGAGGCCGAGGGCAAGGCAGCCATCCTGGCATGGCTGGACGACGACACGATTGTCCTCCAGGAACCCCGGGAATTCATCCTGCCCGAAGGCAAGAGTCTGGGCTACCGTCCTGTGATGCACAAAAACATCGGCTTGCCGTACGCCGAGCCCGTGGATGCCTTCTGGGCGCGGGCGTATGAAAAAATGTCCGTGCCGGAATCGTCCTTATTTCCCATGGTCACGCCGGCCGACGGCGACACGATCCGTCCCTACTTCAACGCGGGATGCATGGTTGTACGGCCGGAGGGGCATATCCTGAGAAGATGGGGCGAGTATTTCACCATCCTGTACCGGGATTCCCTGCTGGCGGACTTCTGCAGACAGGATGTTGCCAAACGCATCTTCATACATCAGGCAGCATTGACAGGTGCCATACTGAATCATGTCGAACCGAATCGGATGTTGGAATTCTCAAACCGGATCAACTACCCCATCTTTTTCAAGGAAATGTTCGGTGCAAAACGGGATTTTCGTAATCTTCAGGACGTGGTCACATTTCGATACGAGACATACTTCAGGAATCCAGCACCCGATTGGCATGAACAACTTCAGGGACCGGCAGAAAAAATCGACTGGCTAAAGCAACACCTGAGCAGGAAATAGTCGAATCGAGAGACATATCCGTAGCGTGGATCGGCAAAAGTACCTGTAACTGAAGAAGTATGACCGGAGCAGCATTCAACTTGCGTACGTCAGGATAAAAATGCTGCCCGATGAAAGGCGGGAAGCATGGCCGATTCCCTCTACCTCTTCCGATCCTTCGGAACGGGTATCCGGCCCTTTTTAGCGCTGGAGGCTCAAAATCCAAAAGCGTGAGTTCGAGTTACACATCTTCGATATGCGACCGGCCCGTTGAATCGGTAGAGATCCTTGCATAGTGAACGATATTATCATCGGACTCTATCTATCACTGACGATAGATAAAAGGGAAGAGGGCAATAGTGGCACCAAGTATCCGTCGTACTTTGGCTCTTTTTAATGATTTAGAATGCGTTTATTCTCATCAGTCATACTGCCGGTCGATATATGCCTGTTAGACATCGGGTAACTGTCTAAGAATCCATCGGCTTTCGAAGTTCAACCCACATCCCGCATTTGCATCCGCTGTCGCCGGGCCCATCTCCCATTATCTTGTAATCACGTATGTTTATGGATTCCAGCATCTCTTGCATCATGACCGGGGTAATCATATTATTACATCGATCTAAAAATCCGGCTTGTTCGACCTGTAATTTAATGGCCTCTTTCTTTTCGGGCGTGATGGCCCGCCCCATTCCGCCGCCGATAAATGCCACACCCCCGGGCTTGAGAACGCGGTAGATTTCACGGAAAGCCTGCGCCGTGTTTTCCCAGAAAAGAAACGATCCCCTGGATACGATGAGGTCGGCGTATCCGTCAGTGAATCGAAGGCTGTGCACATCCCCCTCCTCTACGGTCATGCGGCCTGTCAGATTTTCATGCGTGATATTCCTGTTGGCGATTTCCACGGTCACGGGATCGATATCGACTCCAAGGACATTCAGATTACTCTGCTTCGCCATTTCGATCCCCAGGTATCCGGGCCCGCAGCCGATGTCGAGGCAAACGCCTTCGCGTATGCCGTAATCATTCAGAATCTGGTCTGCCAGAGTGGGATAGACTTCTTTGAATGCCTCGCGGGCAAACCGGTCGAAGCGAACGGCCTCGCTTTCCGGTTCTTTGTTCGAGCGGCAATGCAGGAAAACCGATGCGATCAGTAAAACCAGGACAGCACCGTCAGGCAGATATCTCAGCAAAATCGTTCTCTGTTTCATGGGGCGCCTTCTTTGGATTATTTCAGGAATGTGAACTTTTTCATGCAGGCAAAATCACCTACCTCCATCCGGTAGATGTACACGCCGCTGGCCAACCTTTGACCGTCATCGCCGATGCCTGAGAAATGGACATCATGCCAGCCCACTTCCATGTGGTCCTCCACCAGAGTAGCCACGTGTTGGCCCAAGTTGTCATACACCCGTATGCTGATATTTCCGGCGTTGGAAAGATAAAATCGGATGGCTGTGCATGCGTTGAACGGATTGGGGAAATTCTGGGTGAGCTGATAATGGAACGGGGCCACGCGATGATTCTCGATGACTTCGGTCTGGGGTACATACCTGAACACGTCGCCGTTGGGCGTGGTTCCGGCTAAGATCGTACCGTTGGATGCCCGCAGCAGACACAAGCACTCGAACGTATCCTCCAGGCCGCCCGTGGAATACCAGGAATCACCGCCGTCCGAAGAAGCGAATACAACCGAATCGGGTGCGGGCTGCATACCGACATACAATGTTCCGAAATCATCCTCTACAACCGAATAAATCCGTCCGCTGTTCACCCCGTCTCCGCGCACGATCTTGGTGCACATCGCCCAGCTGGCTCCTTGATCCGTGGATTTATATACGTATCCGGCACCCTCGCGCACACCGTGCGACGGAATGTAGCCGGTCACATATAAATCACCATTCTTTGTTTCCAAAAACCCATCGGCATCGGAGTGACATTCCTTGTTGGGAATAACCGAAAGCGTATCCCAGGAGAATCCGTCATCGTTGGATTTATAGATGATCGTTTCACTGTCAATGTTAAAACCGCCCGTGAAAACTGCTCCTGTCGACGTTTGATACAAAAATTTACACGGATTGATACGGGTCAATAAGGCCGTCAGTACCCATGAATCGCCTCCATCGGTGGTCCGGTAAATGCGATTCCGCCGCGTCTCATCATAAGGCGATGTCCCGACCAGTATATCACCGTTATGCAGCTGAACCAGAGACCGGGCCGAGGTGACTTGCGGCATATTTGCGGTATTATTCCACGAATCTCCCCCATCGATGGATTTGAAGACATCCCCATTGGGGTATGTTCCGGCATAGAGAGTGTCACCCGTGACGATCAGGGCATACACGGTCATAGCACCAGGCAGGTCGGCACAGGCGCTCCAGGTTATTCCGCCGTTGGTGGTCTTAAAAACCTTGCCCGTAGGATCCGGATCGGCACACGCCGTGGCTGCATAGATGGTACCGTCCGTGCTCTCTTCTAAATCATAAACATAAATGGCATTCTCTAGCTCGCCGGTGTTCATCCAGTTGCCATAGCCGTGTATTACGCGCGGCATTAACGAAGTTCCCTTTTGGGCCACCCAAATGTCTTCATCCCCCCGGCTGCCCTCCCATGCTTCGGAACCGAACCAGAATTCACTGCCATCCGCCGATTCGCACGGGGAGCAAGCCGGTAAATCACAATTGATGGGTGCTGCCACTAAGTTTACGGGCCCCCAGGCCGATCCTGTCCATAGAGAAACATAGATATCACTCGATCCACCATAGCTGATGCCGGGTCGGGGTTGTCCGTGGTTATTGGAAAAATAGAATCGCTGTCCGTCGTAACTCTCGAACGGGCGGGTCTCTTCATTGGGCGTGTTGATCACCGGCCCCATATTTTCCACGGAACTCCATGCAAAGCCGTCCCAATGCGCCACCCATATATCGCTGCCTCCGTGCCCGTCGGGACGGTCGGACGTAAAATACAATCGCTTGCCGTCGGGTGAAATGGCCGGATGCTCATCATTGAACATCGTGTTAACCGGAGAAGGCAGAGCAACCGGTGTCGTCCAGTCCGTGCCATCATACGTGGTCATGTAGATATCTTCATCCTTATCATATCGATTGAAGTACAATGTATCACAATTCCAGGAACAGCTGGGACGGCGTTCCTGTGCCAATGTATTGATAATGGGCCCTATGTTTCTTTCTGTTCCCCAGCGTTGATGAACACTGTCCCATTCACTGATGTAAACATCCCAATTTTCAGTCCCCTGGTGCCCTGGACGCGGCGGCCCGTTAAAATTGATGGAACAGAACAGCAGATAGTGACCATTACCGCTTATCCAGGGATAGCACTCGGCATCATAATTACATACATCCAGACTCCTCGGGTAACCCCAGCCTCCGTCATAGGTATTCAGTGTGACAAAATACAACCATGGGTTCTCCGAATCAACCCAGGAACTGCCAAACCTCTTCTTATACCGATCACATGGCCAGAGAAAAGAGAAACACAACAGGGTTACAGAAGCTGCCACGAAGAAAAACAATCCCTTACTTCTCATGTCAATCCACCTCGGTTTGTTCTTTTAGCATTTAAAAAAACGAGCAGGACAACCCTTCCTCGAATCGTTGCATATCCTGTTCATTGCGTCAATTTCAAAATCGAAATCCAAGGAAATCATTCACTCTTTCATGTCTCAGGTGAGTAAGCGTCTACTCAATTCTTTAATTATAAATAATATATAACGATAATACATCATTTACATGAGAAAATCAAGGAAAATTTAAGCCAGTATTTTTTTTAAGCCTCCCTTAAAAATGGACGTTCTTGACAGACCAGATAAATGGACGGCAGATAATACAAATGTCTTTGTACTGTTTACATTCAAGAGGGTTGTTTTCTTCTCTCTTTTCAGCATGTTTACCACGGCGATTCTCTCATATATTTTTATGGTCTTTTTGCTTCAACTCATTTACTCATTCTCTGCTTCCCGGCCTTTTTTCAGTCCCGAATATTCGGGATGTGATTCTTGCGCCTTCAACAAGTAAATCCTATAATAGATGGGTCCCTATACTTCGGGATGGCTCGTCACGCTCCCAACCAGATGATTATAGCGAAAGAGTTTGAGCCTAACCGAACACCATTAAAAACCCATCAAAATGAATCGCCCAGTGACAAAAATAGCAAAGCCCGATGAAAGGAGTGGGGCGCGGAAGGCCGACCTTCTAGTCCCAAAAAAAATCAATCCCTGCAAATTCCCCTTGCATTACTCACCATAATCCTGTATACTTTCTGTATGCTCAAACCCGTTACAACCCGGACGCCCACAGTATCCACAATCAAACTTCAGACGTGTTACTCATACGCTCTGATATAGCGCAAGTAACATCTGTATCGCCATCAGCCTGACGACATCGTGAAAAATGTCTGAGCATTCAGGCAGGCTCCAAGGAGCCATCCCACGGGTAAGCGAAAACAATAGCAAACAATCAAAACGAAGCGTCACATCCCGAACCAATCCAAGAGGTGCCATCATGAAAAAACAATGCGTTTTTTTCCTGACCGTTTGCCTTTCCGTCTCCGCATCCGCAGTACCGGCATTGCAGGATACGGCAGACATGGTGCTGTTCAACGGCAAAATCATCACCGTGGATGAACAGAACACCATTGCTCAGGCCGTGGCCGTGAAAGACAGCTTTATTTTCAAAGTCGGAACCAACGCAGAAATCCAAACATACGTCGTACCGGGTGTCACGGAGATGCACGACCTCAACGGATTGACGGTGACGCCGGGCATCATCGACGCCCACGCCCATTTGATGTACTACGGCCAGGCGGAAAATGACTTCGTGAATCTGCGCCCGCCGGAGGTCCAGGATATTGCCGACGTGGTAGCCACCATCGGCGCTCATATTCAGACCATAGAGCCGGACGAGTGGGTCATCGGGGACGGCTTCTTTCGTCTGGAGGGTATTCCGACAAGGGACGATCTGGACCCTGTGTCCCCGGACAATCCCGTGTTCCTCAACAGCCTGGGCGGTCATTACGGATCGGCCAACAGCAGGGCCCTGGAAATCGCGGGCATCGATGCCAGCACGCCAAACCCGGTCGGGGGCATCATCGACAGGGATGAGGTGACGGGGGAACCCACGGGCATATTCTGGAACCACCCGGCCATGGACCTAATTCGGCAGTATTATCCGCCCTTCGAAGAGGAAGCGCTGACCTATGATGTGATATGGGCTCAGGAGGCGTACATAGCAGCCGGAGTCACCAGTTTTCAGGATGTAAACGTCCGGCAAACTGTCCGCGTTCGCGGTTATGTGGGAGCCGTGGATTCGCTGAAGATCAGAGGATACCTGTCGTTCACGATAGAAAGGCCCGTGGACGCTGCATTCAGCGTCGAGAACATGGTTCCAACCCAGGGCCCCTGGCTCAGTATGATAAGCGACAAATTCCTGTTGGACGGCCAGCCGCCCACGGCGTACACATACGATCCCCATCCGGGGCCGTCGTGGGATCTGCCCACCTGGAATCCGGATACATTGAAAAAGGTGGTGAAGGACCTTCATCGTGCCGGTCATCAGATGGCATTCCATGTCATCGGCGATGCGGCCATCGATCTGGGGCTGGACGCCATTGAAGAGGCTTTAAACGATACACCACGTCCCGACCATCGTCACCGGCTGGAGCATGTGGTGCTGCCCACGGAACAGGCCATCCAGAGGATGAGCACCCTGGGCGTCATCGCATCCGTACAACCCCTGGTCATTTACACCAGCGGCGATCTGTATAAAATCGTGTTTGACGAGGATATCGTAGAGCGGATGAAACCCATGCGGTCGTTCCTGGACGCGGGGGTGACCGTGGCTCTGGGTACGGATTATCCCACGGTGCCGCTGCTCCATCCCAAGTACACGCTATGGTCGGCCGTGACCAGGAGAACCCTGGCCGGAGACGTCATCGCACCGGAGGAGTGCATCACGATCCAGGAAGCCTTGTACGCCCATACTATGGGGTGCGCCTATGCCGCGTTCGAAGAAGACGTGAAAGGCTCCATCGAAGAGGGCAAGTACGCGGACATGACCATCTGGTCCGGCGACCTGTATACCATTCCCACAGATGAATTGCTAAACTTGTTTGTCCGGGGAGTCGTCGTGGCGGGCATCATTTATGAGAATCCCAACGTCGGCGTGGAAGATGATACTCATGCCAACGTTCCCGAGGACGTGGAGCTGTACTACAACTATCCCAATCCCTTCAACGCATCGACCCGCATCGTGTACAACCTGGAAAAAGCGGGCTTCACCTCGCTGAAGATATACAACAATTTCGGACAACTCGTCAAGACCCTGGTCAATCATACGCAGCTTCCCGGTAAATACATCGTGGAATGGGACGCGACGGATGCCAACGACCTGAGAGTCTCGTCAGGCCAGTATTATTTTCAGCTGACCCAGGGTGACCAAATCATCGTCAAGAAAGCGCTCCTATTGAAATGAACATACGTCGGGTGTCGTGGGGATAATCCTTTTACGGGTCGATTCGTAGGCTCTCGATAGTATCCATTTGATATGGAGGTTTTCCCATGCGCGGTTCTATCATTCTGAAACATTTTTTTACCGTCCAGCTCGTATGCCTGACCGTATCGATGGGATGGGTATCCTGCAAAAAAACTACGACTACGTCAGAGCCAGAGAGCATCCCGTTCAAGATCGAAAACTTAGGTGTTCGTTTTGGAACCTGGAACAGGCAGACCAACGAAGCGGGCGATTTCTACTTCACCCGCGCCTACCCCCGGATATTCAACGAATTCGGCACGCGCGCGCTGGACCCGGAGGGGAACATCAAGGAACTGCCCACCATGGACTTTGTGATACGGAGGGATGCCTTTGTGGTCTCCATCTCGGAAGGCGAAGTCGTACGGATATATCAACAGGAAGACAGCGATGATTGGGAGTTTTCCGTCCGGTCGTTGAACGATCCTTCGTACGATATCGTGTACGATCATATGGTAAATCTTCGGATAGCCTTGGGCGACCGCGTTCAACCGGGCGATACGCTGGGTAATCCGCAACCCCGGAATGCAGATGTCGGTTTCGTGGAAATCATGATCAACAACCTGGAAACCGGGCTATCCTACTGTCCGATGAGTTTTTTGGATGACGACAATTTCGACGAATACGCACAAAAGATTTCTCAATTGATTGACGACTGGGAAGAGTTCATGGCCGACACGACCATCTACGATCAGGAGAATCATGTCATTCCCGGTTGTCGAATTGAGTCGATGGTCAGTTACTGAATTCGCCTGCACAAAGCCCGACAGACAGCAGGGCCGAGGGCAGGATAAACACATTACCCGTTCCTATTCTTCGGAACGGGTGCCTTTTTGCCGTCCCGAAGCTTCGGGATATCTAACAATTCCGACCTGGTTAAGGCCGGGATTTCATTCGGCAGGTGCCGTCATAACCGGCGTCTGTCGAATGACTTGGCGAGGCCGGGCGGAGCTAAACCAAAGCCGACCCGATCCTTCTATCCTCAACAACCAAAACAAATACCCCCCCTATCCGTATAAAAACCAAACAGGCCGATACATATTAAACACGTGACATCTTCCCAGCAAACACATATCCTATAATACAGAAGTGATCCGTGATTGCGTCATAGACATTTAAAAACCTCAAAAAAGGATAATGCCCATGTTCAGACAAAAAATTATCGTGTGCATCTTCTCCATAGTCTTGATACTCCACACACACCGTCTATGGCCACAACCCTTGGACACGACACCTCAGAAAGTAGTCAGATACTGCTACGTGGTCAAATCCAAAATGTGGTACCAAAACCAGGAGAGATTGTGGAAACAGGAGCTTTCTAAAAATCCTCTGGATGAAGATGCGTGGTACAATTACTTTTTCGCTGCCAGGTATGGGTGGACAGACGTCAAAGGCCAAACCCTTACCAGAGAGGCGCTCATGGATTCCATCTATCAGGAAATGGGGAAAGCCATCCCGGATTCCTGGGTCTATCATTACATCCATTATTATAACTATGCCACGGATTTCTCCCGTCTCGAAAAAGCGTATGAAATCAATCCCCACATTCCCGACCTGTACTGGGAATTCATAAAGGAATACGCGCTCACGCGGCAGGACGATAAGAAACGGACGTTCTGCGAGAAATTGTACGAGAGCCGGGATATCTCCACCGGGACTTACAATCTCAATTACAACATGCTGAACTCGGCGTCCAGGAACGCCATCCTGTTTACCAACGGCGACACAGACACCTACCCTGCCTGGGTGCTGCAGGAGGCCAAGGGCGTCCGCACCGACGTGCTCATACTGACCATGCACGGCACATTCTTCAATCGGGATTATCTGAAATCACTCCTGGCTGACAGAGGAATCGACCTGGATGTGGACCAGCTATCCACGAGCGACGTGGCCCAGTACTTCCAGGGACTGGTGAAGGTGCTACGCGCCCACTATCCGGACATCCCGATTCATGTGGCCTTGTCCGTGTATGCACCCTATTACGAATCCTTCAAGGATAAATGGCACCTTACCGGATTCGTCCTGACGTACAGCGAAGATCCGTTGGACAGCGATGAGCGGAACCGGCAGATCATCGAGAACGACCTGCGGCTGGATTACCTGGATTACGACTGGTATTCGGACTTGCACGTCTCAGAACCGTTCGTCCGTCGACTGAACACGATGTACCTGGAGCCTTTCATTAAATTAGCAGGCTATTATCATTCCAAAGGGGATGCCGACTCTGCAAGGAAGTGGAAGAATAAGGCGCTATCCCTTGCACAGAAAGCGGATGATGACGATTGGATACAGAGGATAAAAGCCATGACATGGTGATGTATGCCACCATCCGTCTCAGGTAAAACGATGAGTCGGATTGAACCCATCCTATCCCCCAGGCCGTCCGGAAGTAACAGACGGCCTTGTTCATTTTTCCCTTGATTTCGTCACGGGAATTTTGTATTTTACATATGTATAATTAATAATCAACACCTTACAAATTCGAAAATTTCCTTGAGAGACATGAGGGTGTGGTTGTTTGTGGAGAGGGGTAAGTAGATTTATGTTAATACTGTGGATATACTTATCTAATATTGGATATAAGTAACAAGGGAAACTGGTATATAACTGTGTTATCCCTTAAAAAGGATGTATTAAAATGAAACCCCTACACCTTTTAGATGCAATTTCAACGCTATCAACTTTACAGCGTTGGAATTTTCTTCCTAGAATAGAAACTTGGGTTGAATCTGAAAATATTGCATATGTTACACATCTTGCTTATGCCCTTTGGTGTGAAACCGACATGACTGAAGAACAATTAGACCATATATTAACCAGATCGCTTTTAAAATCATTGAATAAATCTATATTATCGGATATTCCAGTCCACACAAGAGAATGCCTAAAGAAGAAAGATCCCCAAGATTCTTCAATTTGGGATAGAATAATAAATAATGTAGCATCGGAAACTGTTAAAATTTTTCCTAAAAAATTAAAAACAAAATTTGGACAATATCTAACTATCGAAGGTAGTTATATCCTAAATAATGATGAAAATGGTACCAAAAAAAAAGAAATAGAAAGTTTGATTAAATTCGTAGAAAGAAAAGTGGCATTAGAAGAATGCGAAATAAATGCATTTGTTTATAAAGAGTACTATGATGGATTGCAAAAAAAATTGAACTCGAAAATAAATAAGATTGATAATCATGATAACTATCTTAAACATATGGATAAATATAAATTATATTTCTTATTAATTAAGCAGCTAAAATATCTAAGACGCTGGAACAGAATTAATCGTTCTGTTGAAACCAGTGTTCTAAGCCATACTTTTAATGTGGCATTTTTGACATTATTTTTTGTAGAAATGTGTGGAGATCAAATTAGTGATCTAATTCGAAATCAAATAAGTAATCAAATTAGTAATGAAGCTGAATTTTTTCGTCGTGCAGTTTTAAAAGCGTTATTTCATGATGTAATTGAAAGTCTCACTGGTGATCTTATCACACCTGCTAAAGAGATAATAGAAAAGGAGAGTCCGCGTGCATTACATAATGTTGAAGCTGATTTTGTAAGAGATATACATAAAAATGCACCAATTCGCATAAATGATTATGTTGGTCGGTATAAGCTACTGGATGAATTAGATGATTCTTCTTGTTTTACTGTTGATTCTATTGTAAAAGCTTGCGATAAGATAGCATTGATTTTGGAATGCCTTTTGGAACAAGATTATGGATCATTCACAAGCGAGATAAAATCTGCTTTTAATAAATATATACATGAGCTACAGAAATCAGAATGGGATTATATAAGAGAATTTTGTCAAAATATACTTATAGAATATTATAAATAAAATAGTTGCTGTTTTCCAAACTCCAGCTTAGAAACATACTAACCATAAAAACCCTGTTCTGTAAGGACGATGTAAAACCCAATGCCGACAACGATAAAAAAATTCCTATGGATAGCCGCCGTCCTGAGTCTCGTTAGCTGTATAAGAGACAAATCATTAATCAGCACAAAATACAAATATTTTGATCCCACAGATATACCTGCATTGGCATTGGAAAACATGGACGGATTCTGGGGGCAAGATAGTCTGTCATACAAAAGAAACTTCTTTGAGCATTATAAAGGCTGCCAGCAAGCCATCGATCTATTTTCTTATGATAGAGGAATCCAGATTGCTGTATTCACATCACAAAAAACCGCAATCCAGGCGATGGATCAATTGATAAGCACAGTGTCCGCCGTCATCTATCCGGGCAGTGACTACGACATCCTCAAAGGATCATGGTGGTATTCATGTGGTGTTGGTAGTACGATTTTTGTCAACCAATGGAACACGATTGTAGAAGTATATATCCGTGAAACCGATTTTGAAACAATAAAAATAAAATTAATGGAAACAACTGCAGAGGTGTGTCAAAGAATAGATAATTTGAGTCAATAAAAAAAGTGGGCTCCACAGTGAAACATGGTTAGTATGACCTCTTTTTAACGGAAAACAACCAATACCTCCGGCAGCATTGGTCTTGTTAATAATACTTGCAAAAGGATATTTCTTTTACTACATTTCATTACAGAAGAAAGGAAGATGATTGGGTCAAAGGGCATTACTGAAAGCCCGGTTCCGTTCTTAAGCATCCGACAACATCCATGAGAGTCCGGCTCCAACAAGCCGGCGCAGGAGATACAGCACCCGCGACAACACAAGTTACCTCAGGTTTTTCGCAGTCGAAATTCAGGAACTCCCTCATTGACATAATCGTTTAATTTTTGAAAACTCTAGTGGAGACCGGTCTTGATTGGCCGGCGCACCGAGCAATGGTATAATAAACATGTGGCGGATGGACGGCCTCCTTAAGAACGTCTGTCTTGGCTT
>Ga0180438_10002930_pt1 | contig 26745 bp, 29 predicted proteins | sample SS_ome_12_FD_132455 | JGI IMG/M metagenome (GOLD analysis project Ga0180438, IMG submission 132455) | Hypersaline lake sediment archaeal communities from the Salton Sea, California, USA - SS_3_D_2 metaG | ecosystem: Environmental > Aquatic > Non-marine Saline and Alkaline > Hypersaline >... | reverse complement strand
TTTTGGCTAACCCGATTATATTAGATCAAAAAGATTTTACAAAAAAATTTAAAGGTAAAGAAGTTAATTATCTTTTTTTAGGGCAATTAGAAAAGCATAAGGGTTTACTTTTACTTTTAGATGTTTTTTCAGAATTTAATAAATTAGGCAATTGTAAATTATTAATAGTTGGTGACGGCAGTTTAGCAGAAAAATTAATTAAAAAATATCAAGGCCAGGATTGGATAGAATTTTTAGGCTATGTACCTGCAAACCAGTTAAAAAATACAGTATTTAAAAGGGTTCATTATACTGTGGTGCCTTCATTATGCTATGAAAATTCGCCAGGCGTTATTTATGATAGTTTTAAATATGGTACACCTGTAATTGCATCAGCAATAGGTGGAATCCCAGAATTAGTACAAGAGGGGGTTAATGGTTATACTTTTATGCCTGGTAATAAAATTAGTTTATTGAATAAATTAAATTTTAGTTTACAAAACTTAGATAATTTTCAACAAATGTCAGAAAATGCTAAAATAAAGTCAAAGGATTATAATATAAAAAACTATATTTATAAATTATTAAACTTATAAATATTTGTTGGATTAATGATTATGCTAATTTACTAGTCAACTAATGAACTAGATATGATGTACTATTACCGTAGAAAAGCTAATCCTGTAAAATGGATAATAATACTATTAATAATTTCAATAGTAGCTGTTTTAGGCTATTGGTTTTATGATAACTATTTTAGTAAAATTGATTTTTCTCGTCCAGAACCGGAACCAGAAATAGAAGATACGATTATAAAAGAGCCTGAAGAGATTTTATTTAATATCGCTGATTTACAAGGAGAAGTTTTAGTCGAAATTGAAAATAGTGCTATGCAAAATGCTCAAAAATCAATGGTTTTAAAACAAGGTGATAATATTAAGACTGAAAATAATAGTCAGGCTATTTTAGAGCTGGGAAATATTATTGTACGTCTTAATCAAAATAGTGAAATTTATTTTGAAAAGTTAACTGATCAAGAAATAATCCTTACTCAGCTTTCAGGTAGAAGCTACCATAATTTATTAGATAATAATATTAATTATCAAGTAAAATCTTTAAACAGTATTGTGACGGTTTTAAGTGCAAAATTTGAAGTAATTACTAATACTGAACAGAAATTTTTAGCTGTTTTAACTTTTGCTGGCCAGTCAAATATTACAATTAATGACGAGCAGGGCAGACTCATTGCTTATAGAATTGATCCTGGTGAAAAAGCCTTAGTTGATGCACAGGCTGACAAGAACAATATGATAAAAATTGAAAATTTTTCCACTCAGACTTTATTAAGAGAAAAATGGTATCAGTGGAATTTTGATTTGGATGAAAGAGGTGAAAATATAATTACAGATACAGAAGAAGAAGAGGAACCAGATTTTAGTGTAACTGAAGAAAGTTTAGAATTAGCTACTGAAAAAAAAGAAACTGGCATATTTTTATCATGGTCTGTTTATCATGATAATGATTTTGCCAGTTATAAGATTGTGCGTTCAGCTCAAAATCAGGACGTTAAATATCCTGATGATACAGTCATTAAATCATCAACCAGTAAAGGATTAAATTCGTATTTAGACAAAGAGATTGAGCCAGGCCAGCAATATTATTATCGTGTTTGCGTTGTTAAAATGGATGATAAAGTAGTTTGTGGTAATATAAGTCAAATTATTGCAGAAGAAGAGGAAGAAGAAATCACTGATACTGAACCACCGCTTAGTCCAAATTTAACTACTAGTATTTCTGAGGCTGGTGTAAATCTTAATTGGACAGCTAATACTGAAGAAGATTTTAAAGAATATAAAGTCTTAAAATCTCTTACTAATTTTCTACCAGCTTATCCTGATGAAATAATTGCTGTTAGGTTGAAAGGAAGTACGAATTATTTAGACAATGAAGTAAATATTACCAGTGTTGGACGTTATTATTATCGGGTTTGTAGTTTAGATTTAAATAGTAATTATTCTTGTTCTAATGTTAGAATTATTGAAAACGGTCAAGTCAAATAATTAATAAAGATATTTAAAAATAAAATATTTTTCATTAAGCTGATAAATTTTATCAGCTTCTTTTTTTGCTTTTTCAATAATTATTTCAGCCTGTGCCCAATCTTCTGTTAAGACAAAATAAGCAGTTTTTACACCAGTTAAATTCATGGCTTCAATCATAGTTTTTTTACTAGGATTTTGATAAAGCATTTTTTCAAAATATTGATATAGCTTGCCACCTGTTGGAATGGGGTAAAAATAATGTCCATTATAATACTTATTAAAGCCAAATGTTTTTAAAGCAGCGGCTGAAGTCATTTGGTTAGCTAAAACTATGTATTGTGCTTGGCTGTTAGTTTGAATAAAATCAACAAGCAAAAAATCATCCTGTGAAACATTAATAAATTTACTATTAGCATAGTCATCATAGCGCGGGTAACTAAGATAAAGAGAACAAGTTAGTATAATCGGAATAATAATTAAAATAAAATATTTATAGATTTTATTTTGTATAGCTATAGAAAAAATTATGTAAATTGCGTAAATGATTGGCGGTAATAAAAAATAAAAACTTAGTTGTAAAATTCGATTGGCAAATTCAAATTGTTCATAATCAATAATATAGTCCAACTTAATAAATTTTAATAAAACAGAATTAATGATTAAAACAATAAAGAGTAAATAAGCACTCAAGAAGATTTTTATTTTTTTTTGTTGCAACAAATAAAAGAAGACAAATACAGCTACAATAAAAATTAAAAGATAAATAATATTTTGGTATAAATAAGCAATATCTAAAAAATAATTGAATTGTTTATGCAAAATATTCGGTAAGTTAAAAATAGTAAAATTTATCCAGCTTATTTTGATTTTATAAATTGAAACAAAGGAATTTAAAATTATGGCTAAAGGTAAGATAAACGAGGAGAAAAGAGTGATTAAAATTATTAATATATTTTTAAATTTAAATTCAATTTTAATTAATTTAATAAAAATTAAATAGATTATTATTGGCAAGCCTGCTAATGCATGAATAAATAAGCTACATAAGCCCATGATGATTAGGGGATAAAAAGGAATTTTTTGTTTTAGATATAAGAAGGATAAGAATAAAGTAATAATTATAAATATATTGGCTAAAGCCTGGGGAGTAGTTACTAAAAATAAACTAAAAGGTATAAATAAAAAACTTAAAGATAGAATTCGGCAAATTGTTTTAGGCCATTTAAACCCTAGATTTAAACTTTGATAAATTGAATAAGGTAAGAATATGCATAATAACAAAGGTAAAAGTAATTTATCAATTATTTCCGTGCTAACTTGTAGAAGATGTGCTAGAAAAACAACTAAAGAATATTGTCCCAGGTAGTAAAATGGTTTTGGTAAAATAAAACCATTTTCAAAAATCGCTTTTTCAGTAGCTTGGTGAATAAAAGGATCAAACCCATAACCCAGTTTATAAATTATTAAGGCAATTGAGGTTGTTAGGAAAAAGTGGCAAAAGAGTAAAATCGTAGAAATTAAGTTTTTGTTGGTTATTAGAATTAGAATCAAATTTACAGAGGCAATGAAATAGATTATAAAAAATGAAAAGGGTAGTACTTGCCAGGGAGAATTTATTGCTTGCGTAGTTTGCGCTTGCCATAGTATATATAAACTAATAAAAAATAATACTATATAAGTAATGATTAATATTGCATTGTTAATTGTTAATTTTGGAATCTTAAAGTTAAAATTAAATTTTTGCTTTTGTAGAAAATTTAATGCAATGACAATAACAGAAATTACAATAAATAATATATTTATAGCAGTTAAATTTAATTGAAAAAAATAATATACTAGAGCACCTATAAAAGAATAAATTGTCAATAAGGAAAAATTACCAAATATTAATTGAAATATTATTTTTTGCTTGGTATATAAAAATTGCCCCAATAACCAGCCAAAAGTTAAAAAGTATAGTAAACTAATAATTGTTCCTAAAATAAAAGAATGCAACCAATTTATATTAAATAAAGTTGCTAATATTAGCGAAAAAAATAAGAAAATTTTAATAATTTTATCCATAATTTAATTTTAGCATATTTTTTAAAATAAAAAAGCCCGTTTTGTAAAGACGGGCAAATTTTAAGCATAACATTACTTGATTTTCCAACCTGTTTCACTGAAATAGGCTCGATCATATACACAATATCCCTTTTTTTCTATGAAAGCAATATAGATTTTATCTTTTAAGAGATAGCGAATTTTGGTAATGGTAAAAATTTCCCCTTCATCATTATTGGCTACTACGCTATCGAAAATTTGCGAAATTTCCATTCCTTCTCGTATGTGGGGGATCTTCACCTCTTTTGTTGCTACAAAATTAGCAGTTGTACAGACATAAATTAATCTTACTTTGCTCATCTGATCACCTCCTATTTTATTGATTTTATATAATAACACAATTTTAGTCTTCTGTCAAGTCTTTGATAAAATATATAATTCTGCTAAAATAAAATTAAATTTATGACCATTAATTTGCAGAACAAAAAAAATAAAAAATTTTTATATTTACTAATTTTGGGGATAATTTTCTTTTTTATTTATTCTTTTTTAATTTGTGATAATTCTTTACATAAATTTACTTGGCCTGATGAGACTGCTAATTATTTTTTTATTTCTAATTTTATTAATAATAATACTTTTACAGCAACTGAATCTTTGAATGAGTTGGCTGGTGATTTATTAAAGCCTCGCAGTTTTAATATTTATAATCATGATTTAGTGCCTGGATCATTTTTGGGCATGCTGTTAATTTACGGCTTAATAGGTAAAATAGTTGGTCCTAATTTGATTTTCTTTTTAACGCCTTTGTTAGCTGTAATTGCTGGTTTATTTTTTTATAAAATTTTACAGCGTATTTTTCCTGAAAGAATAGCTTTTTTAAGTGCTGTTTTGTTTTATGTTAATCCTGCTTGGTGGTATTATGCTAATTTTTCAATGTTGCCTAATATTGCTTTTATCAGTTTTTTAATTATTGGTATTTATTTTTTGTTAAAAGTTGATAAAGCTATTTGGCAGCGTAATGTGTTTTATGTTGTTAGTTCGGCTTTTTGTATTGGCTTAGCTTTAATTATAAGAACAAATGAATTTTTATGGATTATTGGTTTACTATTATTTTTGTCAATAATTTATCATAAAAAAATTAAATGGTATTATCCTGTTTTGTTTATATTAATTATAATTTTAGTTTTTTTGCCAATTTTTTATTATAATCAGTTAACCTATGGTTCGGCCTGGTCTTTTGGCTATTTACGTTTGTCAGAAGGTGAAAATATTTTAACTCAATTACCCAGCGAATTCAAAACTAGTCAAAAATCTGAAATATTTAATTTTTTCAAATTCTTAGTATTGCCTTTTGGTTTGTCAGCTAAAAATATTATAACAGTTATTAATGATTATCTAATTTTTCTATTCTGGTGGTTATTTATACCCGCTGCTTTGGGAATATTTAGTTTAATAAAAAAATATCATAAAAAAGAAGTAGGTGTTTTTTTCTTATCCATGTTTTGTATTAGTATTTATTTGTTGGTTTATTATGGCAGCTGGGTTTTTGCTGATCAAATGACTTTACAGCTTAATAAAATCGGGATTTCATATGTGCGTTATTTTTTACCTATATATATTTTAGCTTTGCCACTAATTTCAATATTTTATTTTAGTTTGCTTAAGTTGTTTATTAATAAAAAATTTAAAATTTTATTAAGCTTATTTTTAATAACTACTTTGCTGGGATTTTCCCTTAATGTGCTTTATTTGGCAGGTCATGATAATTTAATTATGATTAAAAAAAATATGGCTGATTATAATCAAATTAATAAAGAAATAACAGAATTAACTGAAAATAATGCAATTATTATCAGTCAAAGAAGCGATAAAATTTTTTTCCCGCAGAGAAAAGTAATTGCTAATTGGTACGCAGAGGATATATTTTATTGGAGAGAATTAATTGAGTCTGGAAATCCGTTATATTATTATGCTTATGAAGGCGATGATTATATGTCTGTGTTAAGTGATGATTTAAGTTATTATGATTTGCAATTAACAGATGAGTTTTTAATAAATAATAAAGAGCGTTTATATAAAATTAATTTTATGTATTATGATCAATAAAATAAAATTAGTTAGAGTGTCTATTATCGTTTTTATAGTCGTATTAATTTTGACTTTGCTTTTAAGTGACTTTGCCTGGTTAGGAAAAATAAAGTTTAATACTAATTTTAAAAAATTTACACCCTTTGTTTCTATTTTGGTTCCGCAAGAAAGAACAGATATTAATTCTTTTGCTTATATTAAACAAGAGCCTGTTTATTTTGCTATTTCTTTGCCTCGCGATTTTAATAAAATAAATTTTCAATTTGAATACTTGAATCAAGGTAATAATTTGATTGAGGTTGGGATGCAAGTTAGTGAATCTAATTGGGAGTTAAAGCCTTTGGAAAATATGATTATTAATAAAATTGATTGGCCCAAGATTGAACAAGATGGTTTGATTTTATTTCAGCGTGAAGAAAATTTTAAGACCATTGATCAATTTTTTCAGCAATTGCCAAGTATTGAACAGATTGCAGTTTATAATTACGATTTAATTTATGACTATAAACTTAAAGATTATCAGCCGAGTCAAAAGCTGCAAAATTATAATTATCAGATAATGGGACCTTATCAATTTTATACTTATATAAAAGATGAAGATCTATACTTTGCCATAGAATTTGCAGCATCTGAAAATTTAGCTGCTACAAAATTATTTGTTTATGATTTACAAAATAATCAGTTGGCTGAATTTGGCACAGATAATAATGTTTTAACAGCACAGTTAGAAAATTTGCCTGAAGGAGCCTATAAAATAGAATTGCAAACCTATTCTGATGTAGTTACTGAAACAATAAAGACTAAACAACAATATCTTAGTTTTAATAATCGGCTTGAGGTAATAAAACCTTCTCAGCTCTTTACTAATAGTCAGGCTTTAACATTTTTTGCTTATATGAATTCAGGCGTACAAGTTGTCACTATCAATGATCAGGATTTAGATATTGAAGAAATCTATCAGCAGTATGAAATTAATCCGCAGGAAAAAATAAATATTATTAAAATCCCTAAAGGAAATTTGGAAGTTACTGGCCATGGACTTTTTGCTTTTTCAGAAAAGCAGTTTTTTAATCCTTTACCAGTAGAAATTTATTCTGAAAATTACTTAAATAACAATGACATTAAGTATGTTTTGACTTATTATCATTTGCCAAGAATTAAGAATGATTTTAAAATAAATAATATAAGTTTTGATTTGCATAATGCTTTAATTACAGATGGTAACTTGCAGTTTGTTATATCTATACCTGATTTAACTAATGTCAACAAGGGTATTATTATAAAAAATATGAAAGCACAATTAATTCGTCCAGCTTTTTGGCAAGAAAATCTCCAGCAAAATATTACTAATTATTTAAAGTTTTATAAAAATGAAATTATTAAATAAATTACTTAACAAGAAAAGTTGTTTAATAATTATCCGTGATTTATTTGTTGCCATTTTTATTGTGTTTATAATTTTTTCATTTTTAGAATTAATTAAACCCAGAATAATCCTGAATTATATTAATTTGGATTTGCTTTTACTTGTTTTACTTGTATTGGGAGTTGTAGTAATTTTGTTTTTCCCCCAAGAAAAAAAGATACAAAAAAAGTTGCATTTTTTAGATTATTCCACTATATTTTTATTTTCTTGTTTGATAGGTATATTGCTTTTTTATTTAACTAGAGAACTTGGGATGTTAAATATTCTAATTGGTTTAGTGGGTTTTATAATATGTTATTTTTTTATTATTTTAACTTATAAACAAATTTAATATGATAAAAGGTGTTGTTATAAAAAAATTACAGAAATTTTCAGATAAAAGAGGTTGGCTAGCTGAAATTTATCGTAATGATGAATCCAATTATCAGCCGGTAATGAGTTATATTTCAGTTACTAAACCTAAAGTGGTTAGGGGACCGCACGAACATAAAGAGCAGTCAGATTTTTTTGTTTTTGTTGGGCCTGGTGATTTTGCTTTATATTTATGGGATAATCGTCAGGATTCTGAAACTTATGAACAAAAGCAAATAATTGAAGTAGGAGAAAAAAATCCAGTGGCTGTTTTAGTACCGCCAGGTGTTGTGCATGGCTATAAATGTATTTCTAATGAACCTGCTTATTCAATTAATTTGCCTGACAAACTTTATGCTGGACAATTTAAAAAAGAAGCAGTGGACGAGATTCGCTGGGAACAAGATCCTAATTCACCATATAAAATCGACTAAATAAAATATTTTTAATTTTTTACTTTTTAATTTTTAATTTTGAAACTTATGCCTAATGGAGATTGTATATTTTGTCAAATAGCTGCCGGAGAAATTGAATCTACTAAGCTTTACGAAACTGATAATGTAGTGGCTATTTTAGACATTAATCCTGTTAATCCAGGACACACATTAATAATCCCTAAAAAACATTCTGTTAATTTGTTAGATGCTGATGAAGTGATTTTAGGTGAAATGATGGCAGCTACTAAAAAAGTAGCTCAAGCCATAGTTGATGCATTTGATGAATATGACGGTTTTAACCTGAATTCTAATAATGGTCGCATCGCTGGTCAGGTTATTCCTCATATGCATTGGCATATTGTGCCACGTAAACTTAATGATGGTTTGCAATTATGGCCAGGCAAAGAGTATAAAGAGGGAGAAGCAGCTGAAATAGCGGAGCGAATAAAAATAAAATTGGCTTAATATGAATTTTGAAAAGAACTTTATGCAAAATATAGAGAAAGAAAGGAATAACAGAGTAAAAGAAGTTGAAATAAAAAAACATTTAAAAGATTATTTAGAGTTAGAAGAAGGTGATTTGGCTAGTTTAGAAGTATTACAGACTGAAAAATTGCCAGCCCAATATCAAGAGCAGTTAAAATTTTTAAATGATCAGAGATTAAAGGATGTCCAAGTAGTCGTTGTGCCTGATAAATTATGGCATAAAGGTAAACAGCCAAGTGAATCACACGCTAGTAGACAAATGGTTTTATTTAATCAGAAGTATTTTGAAACTCAGGATGATTCTGCTTGGGCTTGTCATGAATTTGCTCATTGTCAGAAATATCTTGATCAGCCAGATGATTATGAAAAACAAATGCAAACACCTGCTTTTCCTGAAATCGCTTCAGAATATAATTACCCGAATAATCAGGTGGAGTTATTTACGTTTAGTAAACAGTTTGAATTTTTAAAACAAAAAGGTTTAAGTAGAAATGAAGTTATGACAATGATAGCAGAACAATATGACGAAGAGCATTTTGTATTTTTTAATAAAGTATTAGATAAAATTTATACATGAGAATTATAATTCCGGAAAAAGAATTAACTATCACTTTTTCCCGGAGCAAGGGGAAAGGGGGACAGTACTTAAATAAAACTAGTACTAAGGCGACTTTGCATTGGGATGTTTATAATTCTCAAGTATTAACGCCAGAACAAAAATATCTGGTTCTGCATCAATTACATAATAAAATTACTGAAAAGGGCGATTTAGTGCTTTGGGCGCAGTCTGAGCGTTCTCAGGCCCAAAACAAACAAGAAGTTATTAGCAAATTAAATGAATTAATTAATAAGGTTTTAACTCCGCAAAAGAAACGCATCCCAACAAAACCGAGCAAAGCTGCTAGAGAAAAACGTATAAAACAAAAAAAGAAAACTTCAGAGAAAAAGCAATTAAGAAAAAAAATAATATGGTAATTACAATTTGCGCATCAATTAAATTTTGGCCAGAAATTTTAGACGTAAAAAAACAGTTAGAGAATTTAGACCATGAAGTGATGATTCCTCCTCATGAAGTTCCTAATAAAGATGGTGAAATGATTCCTGTTGAGGAATATTTTAGAATCAGAAAAAAAATGGTTGAAAAAGGTGAAAATATTGACTGGGTTTGGGATCGCAAAAATCAAGCCATTAATTGGCATTTTGCCAAAGTTAATAAAGCAGATGCTATCTTGGTTTTAAATTTTACTAAAAATGACATTACTAATTATATTGGCGGTAATACATTAATGGAAATGGGAGTTGCTTGTTGGTTAAAAAAGCCTATTTATTTATATAATTCAATCCCAGAGGGAGTTAGTTATTATGAGGAGATAAAAGGCATGCAGCCGATCATTATAAATCAGGATTTGAATTTGATTAAATAAACCCGCCCCTTAAAAGAGGCGGGTTTTTGATTTATAAATATACTATTTAATTAAAAATTTTATCAATCCACTGACCAACTAATTGGGTAATGATAATAACTAGAAGAGCAATTAGTAAATGTTCTGTTATGACTTTGTATGGTTTTGTTTTTTGACGTTTAGCTAAGTGAAAAGAATAGATAGCTAACAGTAAAAATCCCCAAATAGTACTAATAATAATAGCAGTAAAATTATCAAATAACAGAACTGGTATGACAAATGTTAAGGCAAAGAAAAATTTGGCTAAAAAAGTTGAAAAAGTTGCTCCCCAAATTTGTTTTCGGGAATATTTAGCTTCAGATTCAACTGAGACATGAATACCTAAGGCATCAGAAAAAGCATCAGCAATTGCAATTGAGATAATACCGCCAATAATTACCATTTTGGAGTGAGTACTGGCATTTAAACCAACCATAATGCCTAAAGTGGTGATTACTCCAGAGGTTAGACCAAAACTAAAACCTTTACGTATAGCAAGTTTCATAAATTGATATTAATTATTTTTTATGATAAGTTATAAATATATTTTATCATAAATTCATGAAATTATTAATTACAGGCGGAGCTGGTTTTATTGGCTCTAATTTTATTCATTACTGGTTAAGCGAACATCCAGAAGATTTTATAATTAATTTAGATAAATTGACTTATGCAGGTAATTTAGAGAATTTACAGAATATTGAGGCCAATCCTAATTATAAATTTGTTAAAGGTGATATTTGTGATTTTGATTTAGTTAATGATTTAGTTAGTGATAAAGTTGATATAATTGTTCATTTTGCTGCTGAATCACATGTTGATCGTTCTGTTATGTCTTCTAAAGAATTTATTAGAACAAATGTTGAGGGAACAATGGTTCTGTTGGATGCTGCTAAAAACAATAATAAGGTGCGATTTCATCATATTTCCACTGATGAAGTTTTTGGTGAATTAAATTTTGAAGGCAAGGCTTTTACAGAAAAATCACCTTATAATCCACGCAATCCTTATTCAGCCTCCAAAGCAGGGGCAGATCATTTGGTTAGAGCATATTATTATACTCATGGTTTGCCTATTACTATTTCCAATTGCTCTAATAATTATGGGCCTTATCATTTTCCAGAAAAAATGATACCGCTTTTTATTACTAATTTGTTAGAAGATAAAAAGTTGCCAGTTTATGGCCAAGGCAAAAATGTGCGTGATTGGATTTTTGTTAAAGATCATTGCCAGGGGATTGATGCTATTATCCAAAAAGGCCAGATTGGCCAAACTTATTGTCTTGGTGGCAATAGCGAGATAACTAATATTCAATTAACTCAAAAAATTCTTGAATTAATGGGCAAAAGCCAAGATATGATTGAATTTGTTAAAGACCGGCCAGGTCATGATTTGCGTTATGCTATGGATTTTACTAAAGCTAAAAATGAATTAGGTTGGCAGCCGCAAATATCTCTTGAGAAAGGGTTGCAAATGACTATAGATTGGTATAAAAATAATCAGGATTGGTGGAAAAGAGTAAGATCAGGTGATTATCAAGAATATTATAAAAAACAGTACGGATAATTTTATATGAGCAAACATTTTCATAAATTTTATGATAATATTGAGCATAAGATAGTCAAGTTTATTAAGCATGAAAAAGCTCAACTAGTTTTAGCTAATAAGCATTTTCAAAAATATGAGAAATGGGTGCTTTTAATTATTTGGGCTGGAGGTATATATTATTTATCATCCCAGCAATTATCATTTCTTGCTTCACCAGATTTTTCTATTTTTATTTTACGCAAAATTGCCCATGCCTTTGAATTTGGATTTTTAACTTTCTTATTATTTAGAATTTTAAATGTTGCAGAAAAAAGGCATTTTGTTTTTGATTTATTTTTAGCTTTTATGCTTACTGTTTTATATTCAATCTTTGACGAATATCATCAAACATTAGTAACTGGCAGGCATGGAGTGTACTCAGATGTGTTAATTGATTCTATGGGTGGAGTAATTGCAGTTTGGTTATTATATTTACATGCTCATCATAAGACATATATTTTACCAAAATTAAAGTTTAAAAATAAAAATCAAGAAATAAAAGAAGAGTCCTGCTAAGGACTCTTCTTTTATGTATTTAGTTATTTTTGTGTTGCTAAATCTACATCAAGTTTTTCTTTTAATTGAATGATTCTCATCTGTGCGTCTGCAAGTTCTTGGGCTTTAGCAGTATCACCTTTTTGCTCTAGTGCTGGTTTTTGGCTTTTTATCATTTCAATTAATTGTCCTAAATCATGACTGATTGCTTTTTGGGCATTTGGATCAGACTCTTGAATTAATTGTTCGCCATTCCCGGTTCTAACTATATGATATAGTGCCTTATTTCTTAATTTAAGGTATTCATGTTTAACAGCTTCTTGAGCAACTTCAGCTCTTTTTTGTAAAGCTTCATCATAAAAATCTTTATTATCTTCATATGAAGCATTAGCAATTTCCTTGTCCTTTTTTTGTAGCTCTTGTAATGTTGTTTGTACATCTAAACCACCAGCTTCTCTTTCAATTGTTGCTTTTTCCGCTTTTGATAAATCAGCTTCATAAGCACCACTTGGAGCTTGGTCAGTGCCAAGTTCTCTTTGGTACATAGCTGCTCTAGCTGCTGGATCATCTTCATGTTCTATTTCAAATTCTTCCCCAGGAGGTGGGGGTGGCGGAGGTGTATTAGGTTGGCTTGGAAATTTTTCTGGCATAGATTAAGAGTATTAATATTAAATAAAATTTATTCTTTATCATATTATATCATATTCTGATATAAAAGTCAATATCTCTTGACAATTACACTTGTCTATGCTATGATTAAGTATCAGTATATAAAGGAGGTGGTTATTTTGAGTGAATTCAGTGACAGAGAAAAAGTAAATTTAAAAAAACAAATTACCCAGCTGAATACGAATTTTAATGATATTGATTTTATTAAGTTGTTTCATAAACTTAATAGTCTTATTAAATTAGGACATTTCCTGTCTATTGAATCTTGGTTGCTTGAATTAGCAATAACTGTCCCTATTGCCAAAGGCTTACTAGCCTTAATTTACCTGGAGCTCCAAGATTGGGATAAGGCTATGAATTTAGCCGGTGAATGTAAGGTGCGGTTTGCTGGGACTGATATTTGGTCTGATATTATTCAAACTGCTATTTGGCGGCAGTTCAAAGAGCCAAGAGATACTTTGCCGACATAGCCCTTTTTTCAAAAATGAATTAAGGGCTTTTTTATTTGCTTAAAACTAGAAATTATTTTAAAATTGTTATATGTCAAAGAAAATTTTAATTTTAGGTGCCCAGGGAATGTTGGGGCAGGATTTAGCTAAAGTCTTGCAGGCTTATAATTTAGTTTTATGGGATAAAGATGAAATTAATATAACAGATCAAAACCAAGTTAATATTAAGATTAAAGATACTCAACCTGATATAATTATTAATTGTGCTGCTTATACTGATGTAGATGGCTGTGAAACCAATCAAGATCTAGCTATGAAAGTTAATGGTTTGGCAGTCGGGTATTTGGCACAAATTGCTAAAGAGCTTGATTCAGTTTTATTACACATTTCTACGGATTATATTTTTAATGGTATGAATAAAGATGGTTATAAAGAAGATTCACAAGAAATAGGACCTGCAAGTATTTACGGTCAAACAAAATTAAAAGGCGAACAATTATTACTGGCAAATTGTAATAATTATTATTTAATTAGAACATCTTGGCTTTATGGTAAGAATGGTAAAAATTTTGTAGAGACCATGTTAAAATTAGGAAAAGAAAAAGAGCAGTTAAAAGTCGTTAATGATCAGTTTGGTAAACCGACTCTTACAATTGACTTAGCAAAACAAATTAGTTATATTTTAAATAATGGCTTAGAATTTGGTATTTATCATGTAACAAATGAAACAAAACAGGGCGGGATAAGCTGGTATGATTTTGCCCAAAAGATTTTTGAATTAGCAAGAATCAAGATTGATTTACAGGCTTGCTCAACTCAGGAATTCCCTCGACCAGCCCAAAGACCAGTTTATTCAGCTTTAATTAATACTAAGTTACCCCAAATGAGGAATTGGCAAGAGTCTCTTACCGACTATTTAAGGAAATAATTTTCAACTTTTTACTTTATAACTTTTTAACTAATATATGAGAGGTATAATATTATCAGGAGGAGCAGCAACGCGTTTGCGTCCTTGTACAAAAGTAACTAGTAAACAGCTTTTACCGGTTTATAATCGGCCAATGATTTATTATCCCTTGAATACTTTGATTAAAGCAGGAATAAAAGAAATATTAATAATAGTTGCCCCAGAACGAGCAGGTGATTATCTTAATTTGTTAGGGAGCGGGAAAGAGTTTGGTGTAAAATTTACTTATGAGATACAGGATAAACCGGCTGGACTTTCAGAAGCCTATATTATTGGTGAAAATTTTATTGATCAGGAAAACGTAGCTATGATTTTAGGCGATAATATTTTTGAGGATGATTTTTCTGAGCAGATTAAAAAATTTAAAACTGGCGGAATGGTTTTTGCTAAAAAGGTTCATGATCCAGAAAGGTTTGGCGTAGTTAAATTCGATGAAAACATGAAAGCGATTGAAATAAAAGAAAAACCACAAGAGTGGATGAGCGATTATGTTTTAACTGGGTTATATATTTTTGATCATAGGGTGGTGGAGATTGCTAAGAATTTAAAGCCTAGTGAGCGGGGAGAACTAGAAATTACAGATATTCATAATTGGTATTTGAAAAAAGGGGAATTAGATGTGGCTATGGTTGATGGTGAATGGATTGATGCTGGTACTTTTGATTCTTTATTTGAAGCTCAAGAATTAGCAAAGAATAAATTACAGGATAAACTTATTATTTAATCGTTTGATTAACAATATTAATTAATTACAGCTTTCTAGCTGTTTTATTTTTATGAAAGGTATAATTATTGCTGGAGGAACTGGCTCTCGTTTATATCCAGTGACTAAAGTTATTAATAAACATCTTTTACCGGTTTATAATAAGCCCATGATTTTTTATCCAATAAAAACTTTAGTCAATGCCGGATTAAAGGAAATTATTATTGTCAGCAATAAAGATCATTTAGATTCTTTTAAAAAATTATTAACAGATAATGGAGAGTTTTTTGGTATAAATTTTAGTTTTACTAAACAAAAAGAAGCAGCAGGTATTGCTGATGCATTGGCTTCTTGTAAAAAAATAGTGAAGGATGATAAAATAGTCGTGGTCTTAGGCGATAATATTTTTGCTGATGATATATTGCCTGCTTTACAAAAATTTGAAAAACAAGATAAAGGCGCAAAAATTTTCCTAAAAGAAGTAGTTGAACCGCAAAAATATGGGGTGGCAAATATAGAAGATGATAAGGTTACTGGGATTGAAGAGAAACCTTTTTCGCCAAAATCAAATTACGCAGTTACAGGTTTGTATATGTATGATAATATGGTTTGGGATATTATCGCAGGATTGCAACCATCAATCAGAGGTGAATTAGAAGTGACTGATGTTAATAATTATTACTTAAAAAAAGGTGGTCTTTCCTATGAAATTTTGCAAAAAGATTGGTTTGATATTGATACTTTTAATTTGTTGCTTGAGGCAAATTTAGAAATTTCTAAAAAATAAAAAAAGAATTACTTGTAATTATGTAAAAAACACGTTGGATCGTGTTTTTATTATTGTGTAATTCTTATTCTTATTCAATTATTTTTATCTCGTATAAACCTTGCTGTTTACCGATCTGGCCATTGAAATATATTATTTCACCATCTTTATCAATTGAAAAATCATGCAATTGGTCAAAGTTAGTTATTTCTATTATATTTCTAGTGCCATTAGTCAAATTTAAATCAATTATTTTTATTGAATCTTCAATCAGAATTACAATATATTGCAGACTGGGATGCCATTCAATTTTTTTTATTTCTTGGCCATAACGATTTATAAAAGTTGTTTCTTCAGTTCCACTGTTAAAAATAGTTATTTCAAAATCATTATAGATTAAAAGATTTTTTTCTTTAAGATCCCAAAGTGCATTTTTAGCAGGTAATTCTTGAATAGCACTACTACCACTTATTTCTGTTTCTAGGTCAGTTATTACTTTTTTGATTAGATATAATTTTTGATTATCTTGATCTAATAAATTTAGGTAATTATTAGCACTTTTAATAAATTTATAATTGGTTGATTTGCTTAGGTTGTTAATATGTTTATCAGTTTGAAAATTTAAATTATATTTATATAAGACATTCCGTTGTTCTTGATTTACTATGTAAAATATATCACTGCCCTCTATGAAAAATTCTGAAGCCAATGGCTCTTCTCTGGTAGAGAAAAATAATTTATCTAATTTGGCGAAAATCAAATCTAAACTATAGATAGATTCATTATATAGAATATAAATTATGTTATCACTATTAATATCCCATGTAATAGAAGTGGGTTTAAAGCCAATTATTTTATTAATGCTTTTACCTTGTTGTAAATTGTTAATATCAAAAACCAGATAATTATCATCAAGGCCTAGTAATATTTTTTTACCACTAGCAGCCCATTTGACAACAATGTTTTCATAACCACTACCAATCCGATAAATAAGATTATTATTTTTAATATTAAGATCATAGAGGTATAATTCTAAAAATTCATTTGTTTTTAAAATATAAACAATTTTTTGTTTATCAGGAGATAAATAAAAATCAGTGACATTGCCTTCTATTAATTGTAAAGGTAGATTTTTTTTAAAAAGTATAATATCTTTAGCAAACGTGGTTAAACTGGAATTAATAGTTATTTTTCTTTCCCAGTTATGATACCCTTCTTTTTCTAAACGAATTTGGTATTCTCCTGGTAATAAGTTATAGATAAATATTTTTTCATCAAATGGTTCTTCATATAATTTGTTATCAATATAAAGATTGGCATTTTTAATATCTTTTGCTTCAACCATTAAAGTGCCAGTTTTGATAATCTTTACTCTTTTAATATCTAAACGATAACCTGAAGAATAAAAAATAATTATTGGAGCTAGAATAAAAAAAGCTAAGATAAAACTAATCATTATGATTCTGCGTGTTCTTAGCGTCATATTATTTATTCATTAATTTGTTTAATATCTGCATTGATTGTTTGTAAGCGCGAGACAATATCTTCATAGCCGCGATTTATTTGGTAGATATTTTCTATGTTTGTTGTGCCCTTAGCAATTAAGGCAGCTAAGACCAAAGCCATACCTGCTCGTAAATCAGGTGAAACAACTTTACGACCATGAAGTTGGGTTGGTCCATTAACAACTACTCTATGTGGATCACACATAATTATATTAGCGCCCATTTGATTTAATATATCAGTATAAAAAAGTCTGGCTTCAAAAATAGTTTCATGTATTAGACTTAAGCCCTGGGCTTGTGTCATTAAAACAGTGAATGGCGCCTGTAAGTCAGTAGGGAAACCAGGATATTCATGAGTTATAATATTAGTGGCCTTTAATTGAGAAGGTTGAGTTTTTATATAATCTTTACCAATTTCTAATTTAGCTCCAGCTTTTTTTAGACTATATAACAAGTTTTCATTATGACTAGGGTTACAATTATTAACGTGTATTTGACTGTTAGTGATTAAACCAAGAAGAGTAAAAGTGCCGGTTTCTATCCTGTCAGGAATAATTGTAAAATCACATTCTTTTAAGCTTGCAACACCTTCTATGGTAATGTTAGGAGTACCTGCCCCTTTTATTTTCGCACCTTGTGTATTTAAAAATTCAGCTAAGGCAATAATTTCTGGTTCCATAGCAGCATTTTTAATTTCTGTTGTACCAGTTGCTAAACTAGCAGCCATTATTAAATTCTCAGTCACAGTCACACTGATTTTGGGTAAAACTATCTTGGCCCCTTTTAATTTTTCAGCTTTTAAGGTGTAACTAGAACCATTATCAATCATTTGAGCCCCCAATTTTTGAAAGCCCTCTAAAAAAAGATCAATTGGTCTTTGGCCTATTACACAGCCACCCGGATGAGCAAGAGTAATTTGTCCGAATTTTGCTAGCATTGGACCAGCTAACATGATCGAGGCTCTTAATTGTTTGACTAAATCAGGCCGCAATTCTGTCTTATTTATATTTTGCGTATTTATAGTATATTGGCCGTGTTTTTCTTTATTAATTTCAGCGCCTAAATCTTGCATTAGTTCAATTAAGCGTTGCATATCTTCAATTTCAGGAACATTGTCAATCAAACAAGACCCTGCACATAAAATTGTAGCAGGGAAAATTTTAAGAGCTAAATTTTTAGCTCCAGCCACGTTGATTTCCCCTTGTAATGCTTTGCCTCCGTTTATAATGTATTTTTCCATAGTTTTTATACAAACTGTTTTTATTTTAATGTATTTAAGCAAAATAATCAAGTTGGCTCAGTTGCTTAATTATTTTGTAATATTTTGTAAAATTTGATAAAATATTGATATGATTTATAAATAAAATTTTAATTTATATGAGCCCAACTAAAAAGAAAAAAAATACTTTTTTTAGAAAATTTTTTACAATTTATATTTATTTATTTTTATTGTTATTAGTTTTTATATTTGGGTTTTTAAGTGGTAGACAAAATGGACAAACTATTAGTCAGCTTGATGAAACTGGGCAGGTTTATAATAAAACAGCGAAACCAGCTTTTTTAAGTGAAGATGTTAATTTTAATTTGTTTTGGGATGTTTGGGATATTATTGAAGCTAATTATGTTGATAAACCTATTAATGAAACAGAATTATTGTATGGAGCAATGGCTGGGAGTGTGGCTTCATTGGGAGATCCTCATTCTGTATTTTTTGATCCAGAAACCGCTCAGGCTTTTGAGGAAGAATTAGGTGGCTCTTTTGAAGGTATTGGGGCAGAAATCGCAATTAAAAATGACCGGTTAACTATTGTTGCGCCTTTACCGGGGACACCTGCTGAGGCAGCTGGATTAAAAAGCGGTGATAAGGTCTATGCTATTGATGGAGAAGATACAACCGGCATAAGTTTAGATTATGCTGTTAGTAAAATTCGTGGACCTAAAGGCACTGAAGTTATTTTAAGTATAAGTCGAGATGATATCAGTGATTTGATGGAAATAAAAATAGTCCGTGACACTATTAAAATCGAAAGTGTTAAATGGGAAATGTTAGATAATCAAGTTGCCCATATTAAATTAAGGTATTTTAATTTGGATACAACTTCTGAGTTTAATAGGATTGTTATGGAAATAATTGAGCAAAATCCTCAGGCAATAATTTTAGATTTACGCAATAATCCTGGTGGATATCTTGATACTGCTATAAATATTGCCAGTGAATGGGTTGATGATAATGTGGTTGTTTATGAGCGAACAGCAAGTGATAAACTTAAAGAGCATAAAGATACTAGAGGATCAGCCAGATTTAAGGATTTTATTACCGTTGTATTAGTTAATAAAGGCAGTGCTTCTGGTTCAGAGATTGTAGCTGGAGCGCTTAAAGATTATGGGTTAGCAACCATAATCGGTGAAGAAACTTTTGGCAAAGGTTCAGTTCAAAATTTATTTGATTTAAAAGATGGTTCAGCCATTAAATTAACAATTGCTAAATGGTTAACTCCTAATGAAAATACAATTGAGGGTGAGGGGATTGCACCTGATATTGAAATAGAATTAACAGAAGATGATTTTAATAATGACTTGGATCCGCAATTAGATAAAGCGATTGAAGTATTATTAAATAAATAATTTTTAAAATGATATATATGAATAAAAAGCGCATTGTTTTGCGCTTTTTATATTGTCAATTTAGATAGTTTATATTAAACTCAAAGAAAAAGTGATAAATGTTATATGCCTGAAAAAATACCACAATTTGTCCAGCAGGAAAAACCAATAAAAGATAAAAAAGAGAACTTTTCTTATTGGGCGATTTTAGAATCTGGTGATAAAGGCGCTTCAATTGGTGAAATCAATCAAAGGAAAAAAGCTTTAGAAAGAATACAGACGCAAGGCTGGGAAAATTTTGAAGACTTTGAAATTCATGGAATTACTATAGATTCAATAGCTAAGGGGTCAAGGGAAAGGAAAACATGGCCAGAACATTATAGCATTTCTGGTTTATCCGAGCCTAAGAAAATTGAGACCATGGACGGTCAGATAGATTTAAGTGGACCTGTTTTTGGGATTTCACCTCAAAAGTATAACTGGCAGGCTATATTAGAAGAAGAAAGTCTTAAACCAGGCCATACTTTTTTTACATTACAGTTGGCGTTATTAGATGAAAAAAAAGATTGGGCTACTCGTAGTAATGGAGAAGAGATAATCAGGCAAATTGAAAAAAATATAAAAAAACAAGGTTTGGATGTCAATTTCCCTCATGCTCGTTCTTTGGGCCAGGCAGCTTTAAGACGTGCTTTGCCAGAAATATTTAAAGAAATCAAAAAATATATCTGGGAAAAATGTTACCCTCAGGCAGCGATAGATCCTAATGTTGCGAATCTAGAATTTAAGATGGATACAGAGATTTCTCAAGAGATAGATGAAATAACTGAAGAACAGATTATTGCAGGTCTAAAAAATCACCAGTTTGATGAAAAGATTTTTTACCAAGGAGAGGGTGCAGAAAAATATCTGCAAATTTTACGAGGACAGGAATATAAATTAGCTAATGTCGAACTTTTATTAATAAGAGAAAATATTAAAGAATTATCCCAAGAAGTTGCTGATAAAACGATTGTTGATTTAGGCGCTGCTAATGCTTTGAAAGCAGCACCTTTATTAGAAAAACAATTAGAATCCCAAGATCAGGTTGATTATGTACCAGTTGATATTAATCCGGCCATGGTTTTTGCAGCAGCAGCTGAAATTAATAATCCGCAAGTCAATATTCAGGGTAAAATAATTGATTTTAGCCAACCGTTAAAAGATAAATTACCCGCTAGTCCCAAGATGATGTGTTTAATGGGCAGTACTTTGGGTAATGGTGATCAAAGTTGGCAGCAAGAATTATTGGCGAATATTGCCAAAGCTATGAATAAACAAGACGGTTTAATGATTGGTATAAATTTAAAAACTGATTTACAGGAGACTTTGGCTAATTATGATAATCCACAGGGTCGGGAGTTTGTCATGACAACTGTTAAGAATTTAGGCTTTTCTGAAGATAAGGTAGAATTGGAAATGGCAGTGGATGAAAAGAACAATCAAATTCAACAAATTGTTCATATTAAAGAAGATTTGACTATTAAAAGGGGAGAACAAGAAATAAGTTATAAAAAGGGTGAAAAATTAACAATATTAATTTCACAAAAATACGAAGTGGGAGAATTAGAAAAATTAGCAAATAATGCTGGTTTGGCTATAAAGAAATCATTTCTTGATTCAAAGAAGCAGTGGGAGCTGGCAGTTTTACAGAAAAAATAAAAAAACATAATTGTACGATATTTGATTACGTAATTATGTAGAGACACGCCATGGCGTGTCTCTACGGTTGTACAATTATGTTTTTTTATTTTGCGTTTTTCCAGAAAAATTTATGGATCAAGGCCATTGTCTTGGCGATTTCTTTAGATTCAATAATCACGGCCATTAATTCTTCTGGTTTATAAGAGATAAAAGCAACTTTATTACCATAAACATTAATTTCAATTGAAAAAGGATAGTCTTTTTCCGGGATCAATTTTGTTTGTCTGTATTCTTTAGTATCACGTTTTTTATAAGCCTTGGCTAGGGTAGAATCAGGGGCAATCACCTTGGCCATAATCTTCTTTTCAGAACGTTGAGTAACGTATTGCTTGGTTAAATAGTTAATCATGGGTGATTTATATGCAGTAGAAACAGAAACAAAAGCTAAAATATCTTGTGCTTCTTTAATTGTATCTGCATAAACTGTTTTAATGCCTTCTTCGCCTTCATAAAAGCGGATTTTAGGTTTAATAGGGGATACTTTGCTTAATGCTTCTAATTCAGGCATCATTTTGTTTAATACCTCTTGTTTTTTAGCAATCAGTTCAGCTAATTTAGCTGGTTCAGCAGCTAAAAAAAATCTTTTTTTACCTTTAGGTATAACAGTTATTAAGTTTTGAGTGATCAAATCTTCTATAATCTCATACACTGTTGAGCGTTTTACATGGGCTTTTTTAGCAATATTTTGAATTGTTGTTAAGCCTAATTCCAGGGAAGCTAAATAAACTTTAGCTTCTTTTTCATTTAAGCCTAATGTTTGAAGTTGTTCGTTTAATGACATATGTTTTGTTGTTAATATCGACACTCTAATTATAGCATATCCAAAGTTAAATGTCAATATTTTAGACAACATTTGTCGGGATAATTGACACTAATATGAAATAATGTTATAATTTACTATTTAAATAGTACGTTGAAACAAAAAGGAGGGATAAGATGGAAAATACTGAAATTATAATGTTATTAGCCAGGTATGCCTTAACTGGTTTTTTGATAGGGTATTCCTTAAAAATTATTTATATTTCCCTTTGGGAAAAAAGAAAAAAGAACAAAGGAGAAGATGAATGAATAGTTTTGACAATAATTTTAAAACATTACTTTTGTTTCCGCCAAATTATCACCCAATCCTGATCCATCCCTCTTTACCTTATTTGATAGCTTACTTAAGAAGTAAGGGGCATGAAGTTGTTCAGAAAAATCTCACGCCTGCAGCATATAGATTCTTAATGCCGCAAGTCTCAACAGTAATCGAGGGTATGCGCTCCTGGAACATGTACACCACATATCCGAATTGGTTTCTTTACTTTAAACAGATGATTGAAAAAGCCGCTGCTCAAATCAAGCATAAGGATAGGGAATTTAAAATTTCGCGCAACACTTTCAATTATATTCCCCACAGAGATTCCACTCAGCTGGATCAGGTATTTCTGGCGGTTGATGAAAAGGAAGATAATTTATTTTATGACTTTTTCAAAAGCAAAATCATGGAATATGTGCGGGAGCAAAAGCCTGATCTGGTGGGCATTGGCATCACCGACCATAAGCAGTTTGTCCCGGCGATAATTCTGGCAGCAATGATTAAGGAAAGATTTCCAGGGATCAAGATTGTAGTTGGCGGACATCTTATAACCAGGGCAGAAGCAGTTTTGACCAGCGATAAAGCCAGGCAGCTTTATGACTTCATTGATTATTTTATTTTCAATGAAGGCGAAATACCGTTAGAATTGCTCATTTCTGTTTTGAGCAGTAATCAGGGAAAGATAGAAGAAATTCCCCGATTGGCTTATTTGGATCAAGGACAAATAATCAATAATCAAAAAGGTTTTCCAATTCTTGATCTCAATGAGTTGGCAACGCCTGTATTTGATGGTTTTATTGAGGATCAATGGACACCCGAGCCTTACGTACCTATTGGTATTTACCGTGGCTGCTGGAAAGGTGCGGTCTGCAATTTTTGCGACCTAAACGAAGTTTTTAGTGGTTTTGCTGCCCGGAGAGCAAATGTTCTGGATAGAGTGCCAAAACGCATGAGAAATCTTGAGCTTGTGGTGCAAGATATTACTACTTTAAGAAACGCTGGAATCAGATATTTCAGCTTTACTGACGAGTGGTTTCCGGCAGCTCATTTGCTCAAGCTTTCAGAAATGCTGCTTGAACAGGGGATTGATGATCTTAAGTTTGACTGGTATGGCATGATCGAATCCAGATATGCCGAACCTGAAACTTGCAGCAAGATTTATCGTGCCGGAGGACGATTTGTTCAATTTGGCATTGAATCAAGGTCAGAGGAAATACTGAAAAGCATGGAAAAAGGCTATCCCAAAGAAATTGCCCCAGAGGTATTAAGGACAACAGCTGCTGCTGGCATAATGAACCATATTTTTATTATGGTTGGTTATCCTACGGCAAGCCTGGAAGAGGAATTGCTTAACATAGCTTTTATCTGGGATAATAAAGATTTTTTCCATACAGAAAAAACAACTAGATTCAGACTATCATCTCTTTCACGGTTAGCCTTGGATGCTCAAGAGGCAGATAAAGTCGGAATTTGGAGAAATTACCAGGAAGGTGATTTGGCTGTCAACGTGATGTATGAGGGAGGCAATCTTAGCCATACACTTATCGAATCGTTAAGGCTTGTTCTGGATGAGTTTGTCAGGATTCGTAATGAATATGCTTCGGTTATGGGCGATTATGCCTATGGTCAGAGATTATTCATAGGACTGGAGAGATTAAAAACAAGGAAGGGCAAGATAACTCTGCCAGATGATAAAGTTTTAAATGCCTTGCGAAAAATATGGAGAGCTTTAGTCGGTCAGGATTTTGCTGACATGAGTGACGACATTTGTCTGAGAGGCAAAAAAACTGCCAAAAAACTTGAAGCTTTTCAGCAAATGAAAGGATCCATTGATGATATTTATAATAATCCCAACTGGCAAAGTGCAGTCAGGTATTATACAAGAGAATATTATCCCAGTGGATTCCATGCTTTATCTGGGATACTTGAAACTGCTAATTTTGCTGAAGAAGCTTACAGAAAAAAAATGGAACAACTACTACAAAAGTAGAAAGTTGAAATTACATCAAAATTGGGCGACCCAGCTCTTCGCGAAGGGCTGGGTCGCCCTCCAACTCGAGCCCACGACAAAGTTTCTTCCTTCGCCCTTTGGGCTTCGGAAGATAAATCGCGGGTTGGAGGAGATTGAAAAATGCACATAAAAAATAAAGGAGAAAGAAGATGGAAGAAAAGGAATGGGAAAAACAAAAGGAAAAGATAAAGGGAGATGTTAATGCTCTTATTGTAAAAATAATCAAACATTATCTTTTGCATAAATTAAGCAGTCATAAACATCCTAAGGAAGAAGCCGGTTTAATATCAACGAATATTGTTGATATTAGAGCTATTAAAGGACACCTGCGTTCAGTTCGTATTGAATTGGATGAATGTGATGTTTGTCATTTTCTTAAAGACCTGATGTTTGGTCCTCAAAAAATAGCAGAATTTAAATTTACTGCTTGGGGTACTTCCAAACAAATAATATTTTATAAAGTAAAAGATTTGGGAAGAGATTCTGCTGGTCATGACTAGTTGTAGCATCTTTCTTGAGCTATCAATATGAAGCCTTGTGCGAAGGACTGTGTGTTGCCCCAAATGGGCCCTTCTGGGATGTTAGACTTTGAAAAGGAGGAATTGTTATGTCATATGACGCTAGACTTTTTTTGGCTGTTAGGATCAGTGAGCTAAAAGGAAAAGGCTGGACAGAAAAACCTAAAAATTGGTCAAAAGTGTATTTTTTAGAAACAAAAAGGTTAAAAACTCATTTTGATGTTGATAGTCATACTGATATTGTGGGGATTATTTTGACTGAGACGATAAATAATAATCTCAAAAGTTTTTCACCTGAAAAAGTTTTGCAGAAAAGCAAAGCGCTAAAAAAACGTTTTACCAAGCTAGGGTTTGAATTAAAAAAAGAGCCACGACTTTATATCGTAGGCTGCAATAATAATCCAGTGTCTTGGGGAGATTAATATTTAGTGGTTTCCTGGGGCTAAATTGCTAAAGCAATTTAGCCCTTCAACTCGAGTTCATGACATGGTGTTGTGAATTCAAGATGGGAATAGGACTTTGAAAAAAATAAAGGAGATGAAAAATGGCATATCCAACAGTAAAGTGGAATAGTGCAAAGAGAAGGTTTGAAATTACTATTGGTTTGGGTAATGAGGTAGCAATAATAATCAATCAACAAATAGGCATTACTCGGACCTGGACCGAAGAAATCGGCACAATTACTGAAGACGGTAAATGGCGTCGGAAGAGGAAGCCAAAGGAGAAATAAAATGGCGAAACGCAAATCCCCCAGAATTGAAAAATGCAGCAGACAGCCATATAAAGAGAATAGTTACAACCTTTTTATAGATCAGGGTACAGAAGTGAATGTGATAGCGCGTGTTGGCAGAGAAGGCACTCGCAATATTTACCAAGAAATCGGCACTATTACTGAACGAGGTACCTGGAAAAGAAAACCAAAGGAGTGATAAAAATGAAAAAGCTTCGTGAAATTATTAATGGTCCTGATCGGTTAGAATTACTGATTAAGGGTCTTGCGCTGGGTGAACCAATCTGGTTTAAAATAGGCGATGAACAGGACTCTGTTTGTCTTTGGGTAAAGATTAATAAAATTCAAGTTATGAATCATGGCGCTGGCGAATGGAAAGTTTTTGCCACTTTGCTTAGAGCTCAGACTTTTGATCAGATAAAACATTCCTATTGGTGGGTTGAAGCTCAGGAAAAGAAGAAGCCCCTTTCAGAAGCACTTGCTGAAATAATTGATAAGCTTAAGCTTGAAGAAGAAGAAGTGGATCGTATGATTGGAAATAAATATTATCCGGAAATGTATCCGGTTAAACTGCAACTTCATTGTTGTCTGGGGAATTTCCCGGAAAAGTACCGAGGGGAAATAAC
>Ga0180438_10002929_pt1 | contig 26749 bp, 22 predicted proteins | sample SS_ome_12_FD_132455 | JGI IMG/M metagenome (GOLD analysis project Ga0180438, IMG submission 132455) | Hypersaline lake sediment archaeal communities from the Salton Sea, California, USA - SS_3_D_2 metaG | ecosystem: Environmental > Aquatic > Non-marine Saline and Alkaline > Hypersaline >... | reverse complement strand
GTGGCAGGTGGCATATCCGATCGAAAGAAATACAGGCTTGTTTTCTTTTTTTGCCCGTTCGAAAGCTTCTTTTCCCCAGGGATGCCAATCCACCGGGTTATGGGCATGCTGGAGCAGATAAGGGCTTTTCTCGTGGATCAGGCGGTTTGTGAATTTTTCTTTTTTTTGGTTCACGGTTTACGTGCGGATCATGATCAGGAGCATTTTAAACTGGCGGAGCGCTTTGAGGGCGTGGGGTTGATGGGCAGGCATGATCACCATTTCGCCTTCTGTTATTCGGATGGGATTGCCGGAGATAGTGACCTCCACTTCACCGTCCAAACAGTAGACCAGGGCATCGAAAGGGGCGGTGTGCTCACTCAAACCCTGTCCTTTATCGAACGCAAACAGCGTCACCGTTCCGGTTTTTTTGGAGATTATTTCTCGACTGACCACTGAGCCTTCCTGGTAACCGATCATATCGATGACCTTTATGGCCTGAGCTTTTAGTTTCTCCATGCTATTCATTTTTTCGTTTTGATTCATTTTTTCTCCTTGGTTCTAAGCCTTTCTTGAACAGGTTTGCTTCTTAATTCCAGAATCGCGTCAGCTGCGATCCATTTGGCGGGTTTCGAATCCATCTGTTGAATCTCTTCAGCGACTCTTATCGCTTTCTTATTCAAGGCAAGGTTTCTTTTGCCGATCTGCCTGAGTGCCCAGTTCACCGCTTTTTTCACGAAGTTTCTTTGATCTGTTGATTCCCGACTGATTAGAGTAAAAAATTTCTCGAATGAGCTATCCTCGGCGCTCTTGTCGCTCACAGCCAGCCGGGCCATGAGAACAAAGCCAGCTCTTTTCACGAACTCTCCTTCCTTCTGACTCCATTCTGTGGCTTTGGGATAGGCAAACCGGGTTTTTTCGAAAAGGTTCATACAGCACTGGTCGCAGATTTCCCAATAGTCGAAGTCTTTCACCCATCTTTCCATCTGATCTTCAGTCACTTGCGCCGGCTCATCGATCATGCTCGCCAGAATCCTGGTCTCCCTGATATCTGATGCCCAGAGCTTCTGAGCAAGGTTTCGGTTTCTTCCAGCTTCTTTAGCGATCTTTCTCAGATTAGGGATGGATACGCCGAAAGTTTTCTGCGGTGTGATCCCGTATCTGGCCATGCCTTCGATAGCTTTGGGGTTTGAAAGTGCTTTGAGTCTTTTTATGATTTCCTCATACGTCATTTGAATACTTCTCTCATCAAGCGCCTCAAGGCCTGGATGCCGTAGCGTCTGGATCGGATGTCACTTGCCTGGTCTCTTGTTGAACAGAGATATGTCGAGTTAATCCTTTTATTTCTGGTTTTAGAAAAAAAATGGTCGGGACGAGCGGATTTGAACCGCCGACCCCACGCACCCCAAGCGTGTGCGCTACCAGGCTGCGCCACGTCCCGACCAGAAAGAGTTATTATAGCAAATCAGGAAGGGTTTTTTATACTTTTTCCGATTTTTTATCCAGCGATGAAGCGATTTCCTGAAGTTGATCCTTGACTCGATAAAGGACCTTTTTCAGACGGTCAGGATGCACGGGAGTGGATGTCTTTATCCCGAATTCCTCTTCGATCTTTCTCTTGGCTCCCGCTAGAGTCATTCCCTCTTTTTCCAGCAGCTCCTTCAGCCGGAAAATGATGGTCAAGTCCTTTTTTCTGAATATCTTTTCTCCAGTGCCTGTCTGGCCGGCATGAAGAAAATAAAGCTCGTTTTCCCAAGTGTCGATAACTTCCGGGTCAATTTTAGTAATCCGGCTGACCTCTTGGAGCCGGTAAGCCATTTTGTCCGGAATTTTTTGGCTTTTCATCCTGCTTTGGTAACCTTAGCATGGAATCTCTTGTTCGTCAAGAAACCAAAAGTCAATGGATTTTGACATCCAAAAGTTAGATGATTTGTTGACTCTATGTCTCATTCGAAAATAATCATTTTTAATGAAATGGAAATTTAAGGCGCCTGACTCCGATGCCAAATACTTAATGTTATCATGGCCTGACCCGGATGGCTTTTTCTGATATAATCCGAATGAGCGGTTGAAAAACATGGCAGCCAAAAGTAATGAAAAACACGTGCCTCTGGCCGAGAGGATGCGTCCCAGGTCTTTGGACCGTTTTTACGGACAGGAGCATATCATCGGGGAAGGGAAGATTCTTTCCCAGCTCATCAAGGCTGACCGGCTGGTTTCTCTTATCTTTTGGGGACCGCCGGGCTCTGGCAAGACCACACTGGGGTACATCCTGGCTGAGCATTTTAACTTGCCCTGCATGTTCTTCAGTGCGGTTCTCTCAGGGATCAAGGAAGTCAAGCAGGTCATGGTCAGGGCAGAGAGCCATAGGAAGATTTACAAACAACCGACTATCATTTTTATCGATGAGATCCACCGTTTCAATAAGGCGCAGCAGGGCGCTTTCCTCCCCTATGTGGAAAAAGGGGATATCATCCTCTTTGGTTCGACGACAGAAAATCCCTCTTTTGAAGTCATCGCTCCTCTCCTCTCGAGGATGAAGGTTCTGGTTCTCAATCCCTTATCCAATGAAACTTTAACCCAGATCATCAATGACGCTCTAAATGATGAGAAAAACGGGCTCGGCCAGCTCCATCTCAAGCTTGAAGGCCAGTCACCGCAGATGATCATAGATTACGCGAACGGCGATGCCCGCCGAGCACTGAATACTCTTGAAATCGCTTCCAGCCTGGTCAAGGGCAAAAAGATATCCACCAAGGAAGTCAAGGAAGCCCTGCAGAAGAGGATCCTTCTCTACGATAAAAAAGGTGAGGAGCACTTCAATCTGATTTCCGCCCTTCACAAAAGCTTGAGGAACAGTGATGTGGATGCCTCCCTTTACTGGCTGGCCCGGATGCTCGCCGCAGGAGAAGAGCCGCTCTACATCGCCCGGCGACTGGTAAGGTTTGCCTCAGAGGATATTGGGCTGGCTGATCCTCAGGCGTTAGCTATCGCCCTCAATGCCAAGGAAGCTTATGATTTCATCGGCTCTCCCGAAGGAGAGCTGGCTCTGGCAGAGGCGGTGATTTATATGGCATCAGCCCCTAAAAGCAACCGCGCGTATGTGGCCTTTGGCAAAGCCATGAAGGATGTCGAGGCCAGCCCTTTTGAGCCCGTGCCCCTCCATCTTCGAAACCCGGTCACACGCTTGATGAAAGACGTGGGATACGGAAAAGAATATGCCTATGCGCATGATTTTGCTTTTTCGACGACAGATATGGAGACTTTCCCCAAAAAATTAAAGGGAAGGAAGTACTATGAACCCGGGAACCTGGGCTTGGAAAAGGATATCCAGAAGAGAATAGACTGGTGGAATGCGATCAAGGCCAGAATCGGGAAGGAAAAGAGGGGGCAGGAAAGTCGAGTGGAAAAAAAGGATAAAAAAGAAAAAACTGAGAGTAATAATAATAAATTGAAAAATGAATAAAAAAAGGGGGACAGGTTTTTTTGGGGCTGTCCCTTTCAGTCCACATGTTGAGACAGCTATGGTCTGTTTCCCTTCTTAAAAAAGGCCCCCTTTTTTAACTTTTTTCGTTCTTCTCTTCTTTGAGAAGGTAATAGATCTCCCAGCTGATGTCGTCGGCCACGCAACCGATGCAGGATGTCGGGGTTGTTGCCAGCTCATCCTCTGCGATTTTTTCCTTTATGATTTTTTTGACTTTTTTCCGGATTTTATAGAGCATAATGTAGTTAATCATTATTCTCTCTTTTGAATCATATCAACCTCTGCAGCTAATGTAAAGATTGAGGAAAGAGGGAGGAAAGTGCTATCATCGCATCTTATGGCTCTTGCGAAAAAATGCATCCTTTTGACACTGGTTGTCTTTCTTGTCAGTTCTTGTTCTATATTCCGGAGAAAAGCTCCTTCTTATCCCGCTGGGATCTTTTTCCCCGTGGCGAAATCCGGGGAGCTTGTCTTCCGAGGGAAAGTCAACGAGCATATAGAAAGGGAAGGGGCTCGACTTTACCTCTCCACAAGGAGTGGAGTTGTGTACTGTTTGGATGGAGGTAAACGTGAAATCATATGGAAAAGCCAGGTTTCCGAAGAGCTAATGAGCTCTCCTACCCTCAGTGCGAAAAATATTTATGTCTATGACAGGAGCAACACCTTTTACTGCCTGAATAAAGAAGGGAGTCTGCTCTGGAAGGTTGAGATTGTAGAGAGCATCACATCCGGCATCTTGGAATTTGCGTCTGTGGTCTGCCTCGGTACGGAAAATGGAATTCTTCATGCCTTTGACACAACCAGCGGGAAGGAACTCTGGAAATTCCAGACTGATGGAGCTATCCGTTCCACTCCTGTTTTCGCAGACAATAAAATCGTCTTTGGCAGTGACGATCACAATCTCTACATGCTGTCTGAGGAAGGGAGTCTTGTCGGGAAGATCGAAGTGAAAGGAAGGGTACAGGGCGCTCCTCTTGTTGATAAGAATTCTGTTTATTTCGGTTCAGATGATAATTACTTCTACTGCTATAATTTGAAGAGGAAAACAAAGAAATGGAAAATAAAGACAGGAGGGAAAATCTTAACTTCTCCTGTTGTTTCCGGAAAAAGGATCCTGTTCCTCTGCTGGAACAATGTGGTCTACTGCCTGAAGAAAAAAGGAGGCCACATTCTCTGGTGGCAGATGATTCCCTCCAGGAGTTTTTATCGTCTTGAAATCTCAGGAGAACGAGTTGTGGTCTCCTCGCTTTCTTCTGTGTTGATGAGTTTCGACGTGGAAACAGGAGAGAAAGCCGGTGAGTTTGATGCCGAGCAGGAGCTCCAATCCAATCCAGTGTGGCTCGACCCTTTTCTTATCATCAGTCTCTATGAGGACCAGACGGATAGAGGCAAGCTCTTGTTCCTGAAAAAGATAGTGAGCGTCTCCTTGCGGTCGTCTAAACAGTCGCCTCAAAAAGTTGGAGAAGAGGTCAGTTTTACTGCGTCTATCAGAGGCTTTTTCATGCCTAAGTACGAGTTCTATTTAAAAGAGGGAGAGGAGAAAGTCATTGTTCAGGAAGGCTCCGAGAACAATTCGTGGGCGTGGTTTCCGGAGAAAGCCGGAGACTATGTTGTTGGTGTTAGAGTTTTTGACGGAAAAGAGAATGTCACCGCTGAGATTTCCTTTACCGTACAAAACAGTCAAGAATTGAAATAAAATAGTGAAAGGAGTCAAATAAATGAATAGGGAAGAAGCCCTAGAGCTTGTTAAAGAACATCTCAAAAATAAAAATTTGGTTAAACACTCTCTGGCGGTGGAAGCCTGCATGAAGTCAATTGCCAGGAAGATTGGTCAGGATGAGGAGAAATGGGGACTGGCTGGGATTCTCCACGACATGGATTATGAGATCACAGAGAAAAGCCCGGAGCTCCATACCACTGAGACAGTCAAAATCTTAGCTGAACATGGAATTGAGGAAGACATCATCCATGCGGTCAAAGCCCATGCGGGCCAGGTCCCCTGCGAGAGCGAGATGGACTGGGCCATTTTTTCGATCGATCCTCTGACCGGTTTGATCATCGCCGCCACTTTGATGCATCCCAGCAAAAAACTCAGAGAAGTGGATTTGGGATTCGTTCAGAGACGCTACAAAGAAACAAGCTTTGCCAGAGGCGCGAGGAGAGAAGACATCGAGCAGTGCAAGAATATCCCGTTGGAGTTGGATGAGTTCATATCCGTCTGTCTGGAAGCCATGCAGGGTATCGACCAAGAGCTCGGGCTTTAGCGGAAAAATTTCTATATCTTATCTGTGGCCAGAGGATTTCTAGGACTGACGGCTAATATTTATTTGCCAGGATATTGGTTCGACATTAAATATTTATTATTGAGCAGCTACAGTCGTTTTTAAATCTTGTTTTGATTTCCCAAGTGTTCGGATGTCTTGATGTCTAATGTCGAGCCCTGATCCCGTAGTTATTCATAACGGAGTGAATCGACGATATCCAAACGCATCGCCCGGAGCGCTGGTGTCAGCCCGGCCAAAAAGCCTGCTGCCACCATTAAAAATACAGTGACTATGGATGCAATTAATGAATTCTCCGGTGAAAAAAGCATCATGAGCTGTGCATTCTGAGTCCGCAAAACAGCAATCAGAGCTGTGAGTCCAGCATTAATACCCCAACCGATCCCGAAGCCAATCAATCCTCCGATGAATGTCAGGGTGAGAGCTTCTGTGAAGAGCTGCTGGAAAATATGTCTTTTCAGCGCTCCCACAGCCCGGCGAATACCTATCTCACGTGTCCGCTGAGTGACGACAAAGAACATGATATTCATCACTCCCACAGCCCCGATCATTAGAGTTATCACTCCCACTCCGCCCAGAAATACTTGAAGTCCCAACACAATATAACCCAGAAATTCCGTGCCCTCGAGCATGCTCCATATATACAAGGCATCTTCATTTTCCGGATCAAACCTATGGAGCTTGGATAGGGTTTGGCGGATTTCCTGCTCGGTTTTCCTGTAGTGCTCCTTCTTGACTGGAGAGACGAGTATTCGAGATACGTATTTGTCCCCGCTGAAGTCTTTCAAAGCTGTGGTGAACGGAATCAAGATTTTGTCATCATCATAAGAGGTATTCATGGATAACTGAAGCCCCTTGGGCTGGGCTGTGCCGATCACGAGATAGCGGATTCCATTAAGATTAACAAATTCTCCTGTGACATCGCGTGTCCGGTTCCCGAAGAGACGTTCTGGAATGTTGGCCCCAAGAAAACAAACCCTTGTGCTTTCCTCTACATCTCCTTGGTTGATAAACCGTCCTCGGTCCACTTTAAAATTCCTCATCTCCAATGTCCCCGGAACCACACCCAGAGTGTGCACGGCGCGGCTTTCGTTGCCGTATTTGACGACAGGAAACCGGCAGTCGTATTCCGGAAGGGCTTCTTCGACCTCAACAGGATAGGTCAGGAGTGCCTTGATATCCTTTTCTGAAAGCCGTACTCTTCGCGCTTTTCTAAAAGTACCTCTTTCGGTTTGAACGCGCCCAGGAACCACAAATACAGTTTTCTCTCCCATCTTACCGAATTCGCGGTTGAAAAAGCCCTGGAATCCCGTGCCGAATCCGATAAGGACGATCACAGCCGCGATTCCCCAGAAGATCCCGAACGTGGTGAGAAAACTCCTTGATTTGCTGCTGCGGATCTCGAGAAAAGCTTGCCCGATAAGCTCTCCTGTCAAAGTCCGGGAGATCCAGAGAGGCTTCGGGATTTTCTTTCCCACAACAGTCTCGCCCCGCTCGTACTGGAGGGCTTTGGCCGGTTCCATCTCCGCTGCATTTTTGGCTGGAATGTATCCTGAGATCACTCCGGTCAAGATCATCACAAAAACGACGATCAAGGAGAGTGCGAGAGAATTCTGGGGAAGTGGAATAAACGGTGGTAAGGGCAAAAGGTTGACCGCTCCCAGTAGAGCCGATCCCAACAGAAAACCAATGGACCCACCGAGCAAAGTGATGAAGAGTGATTCAGCCAGAAATTGAAGGCGGATGTCCCGCTTCTTGGCTCCTATGGCTTTGAGGATGCCGATTTCCCGAGTGCGTTCCTGCACTGAGACAAACATGATATTCATCACACCCACACCGCCGATAAAGAGGGTGATGATTCCGATGAGCCCTAAAAGGATGTTCAATCCAAGAGAAAGCAAATCGATCATTTTTTCAAAAAATGCAAATTCGAGAATGAATAATGCTTCTTCGTCTGCAGGGTCGAAGCGGTGGCGTTCAGCCAAAACCTTCCGGACCTCACTCACAACCTGACTGGATTTGGCATTTTCCTTCGGAGAGGTGAAAATCAGATCAAGACTCTTTCCGTCGCTCCACAACTGCAGAGCTGTACTCAAAGGGACCAGAACCTGGTCGTCGTGGCGGCTGTTGATGGTCGACATCTGCAGCTCTTTTTCAACGGCCACGCCGACGACAAGAAACGTTACGCCTCGAATTTTGATCTTCTCTCCCACCGGATTGGACTCTTCGCCAAACAGATGTTCCTTGATATTATGGCCGATAAAGGCGAAACGACGACGATTCCTGATGTCATCCTGGCTGATGAACCGTCCCTGAGCCACCTGCCAGTTGTTCATTTTTTTAGCAACCGGCAGGACACCGCGGATGTTGTATTCCCGTGCTTCCGTATCCGCTTTAACCTGGAAAAAACGGCCTATCTGAGGATTGACGGTGGCTACTGAAGGACATTGAATTTGAATGGCCTCAATATCCTCCATTTCCGGAACGATGGGTCGTCCGGCTTTGTATCCCCCCACACCGATGGAGGTATGACCCGGGATAATCACTACCAGGTCTTCGCCGATCTTGCTCATGCCTTCATACATTAGATCGCGGAACCCGAATCCCCAACCCAGGAGAATCATGATGGCCATGATGCCCCAGACGATTCCGAAAAGCGTGAGGGTACTCCGGAGTTTATTGGATTTGAGATCCTGGAAGGCCTGTTTGATTATTTCGGACCAATGCATAATGAGTTCCTTGGGACTATGCTAATTCTGACTGTTTTCCTTCCTTCACAGGATGCCTCTTTATCACTTCCTGGAGGACATTACTGAGGAAGAACAACAACCTGTCCCTCCTCCAATCCGGATAAAACCTCGGTCCGGAGACCATCGGAAATACCCTTGGTGATCTCAATTTTGCGCATGCCTTCTGGAATGGATTCATCCTGGATGTTGACGTAGGTCTTTCCCTCCTCGTAGATGATCGCGCCTTCGGGAATGACCAGAACGTTCTCATGTTCTTCCAGAATAAGCTCGGCATCCGCGGACATCCCAAAACGGAGCCTGCTCTCCGGGTCATCGATCGTCGCTTTGATCTCAAAGTTAACGATTTCTGCTTCCTCACGGCCCTGAGGACTGATGTGAGTCAGTCTGGCTTGAAAAGGATCGTCCGGATAAGCTTCGACGTAGATCCTGGCTGGCAGGCCCAGATGGACTTTCCCGATATCCGCTTCATCCACATCGCCGCGAAAATGTTTCTCGGATATATCGGCAATGACCATGATGATTGTTCCCCCGTACGCTGATGAAAGGGGGATGACTGCGCTTCCTTTATCTGTGTCCCTGGAGAGAACAATGCCAGAAATGGGAGAGATCAATGTCATGCTGGCAATGGCTTCCCGTGTCTCTTTCTCAATCTCACGCCGATCCTGTTCTGTGATTTCAATGCCCTCAGCCAGAGATTCCACATTCGATCCCTGCTCGAGCACCCGCAGTTGCGCCATAGCCGCGTAAAAACGAGTTTTGGCCGTGCTGTAGTTCGCCTCAGCCCTGTCGTACTCTTCGGGTGAAATCATTTTTTGATCCAGGAGTTCTTTAGTCCGCAAGTACTGTTTTTCGGACATTATTTTGTCGTAGGCAGCGGCTTTGACTTCGGTCCGGGCCTGGACCATCTCCACGGGTGTGGCTCCTGGAATGATTTCCACCAGTTTTTGACCTGTCTTCACGCGGTCTCCTTCTTCCACATAAAACTGCTTGATCAAGCCTCCAATTTTAGATTTGATCTCAGCTTTATACAGTGGTTCGATCTTGCCGGTGGCCACCACGGTCTTGGAAATGTTTCCCCTTTCCACTGTTGCCGTGTTCAACGGTTGATTCCCTCCTTGGGTTTGGCAGCCTTTAATGGCCAGAAATCCAAATACACCGACGACCACCACGATGACGATGATGAGAATGATTTTCTTCATGGTATCTCACTCCACAATTTATTCTCATAAAAATAGAAGATTGCTTCTTTTTTTGTTATGACCTTCTGCATTATTATTTGATTTCAGTTCATTGATGTCTTCATTAACTCATATCATAACAAAAGACCACATTTTATATTTTTAAGTTAGACGTCGGCTGCTTCCCCAACCAAAGATAGAGAATAAAACCGACTATGGGCATAACAATGATGATCGTCAGCCATTTAGTGAAAGCTGATCGTGACAATTCTCTTTTCAATAAATCCACAACTCCCCAGGTCCATAGCACGATCACGACACAGATAATTATTAGAGCCAGAATATCCAACGACAAGGACATATGAGTCTCCCCACCTATACATACGAATTATAACCTAAAGAGTTCCTTCCGGTTTTTGCAGGATTTCAAAAAAAAGAAGTGATTGCGTTGCTGCAAAATCTGTGGGGCAGACTCACTTCACTTTTTTGCAGCACTAGATAAGGAATGTTCCCGGAGGAAAGCATCTATCTTACTCGCGAAGTCCTCCTTAGCCTGATATATCGCCTCGTTGTGGCCTCCCCGCATCGGATAAAATTCTTTAGGCGCTGGCGCTGCCTCATACAGCTTCTTTCCCTGTCGGAAAGGGATAATTTCATCGTCCTCACTGTGAATGATCAATATAGGAACGGTTATATCTTTTATCTTGGATAAAGCATCATATTTAATGGTGATAAACCATTTTATGGGGAGAAATGGAAATAGCTTTTTACCCATTTCCAAAGCCGAGGCAAAGGCGCTTTCAGAGATGAGCGCTGCGGGCCTGACTTTAGAGCAGAGCTCAACGGCCACATTTGCGCCTAAAGACTTTCCATAGATGACAATGGAACCTTCATTGAGTTTACGTTTTTCGATGAGGTAGGTGTAGGCCGCATGGGCATCCGAATAGAGTCCCTTTTCGGTTGGGCTGCCATGACTTCTTCCATAGCCGCGGTAATCGAAAATAAAGACATCCAACCCGATCCTGCAGAACATATCAATAATTTCAATCCTGTGGCTTATGTTTCCAGCGTTCCCATGACAAAAAAGAAGGGTTGCTCTTGATTCCTTGGCTGGAATATACCAGCCATTCAGTTTTGTTCCATCAGGGCTAAAGAAATATATATCTTCAAATTCAAGACCGATTTCTTTTGGCGTTAAATCTATTTTTCCAACGGGAAAGTATATTCCTTTCCTCTCATAATATTTCAGAAAGAGGATAAAGAAGATTATTAAAAAGAATAAAATCAGGGCTGCTGTTAACATTCTCTTCTATTCAGGCCCAAAGTTATCTGTGTCGCTCTCGTCTTATCTTATTTCGTCTCTGTTTGTTCTGATCGGAAAATGAACATCATGGAATCAGGAAAGTGTCATATCGCTGGATCATTCCTGACTCTGGAAAGTTCATCCGGAGCGCACTGCCTTTCTCCGGTCCTTTTCCATCACTTGGGCCGTTTCTCCTTTAGCCGCTTCAGCTCTGCATCACGCTCGAGAAAACTCTTGCCCTTGGTAATCCACTCCTCCGCAGGTTCATTTTTCAAATAGTGCCCAAACCAGGCCAGAATGCGGCGCTGATAATCTCTTTGGTTGCTCTTCTTCCGCAGACCGTGATCCTCGCCGATGTAGCCGAGCAGCACAACATTCTTTTTTGCACGCCGGGCAATGTTGTAAAGCTCAATGCTCTGGTACCAGGCAATAATACCGTCGACGTCTCCGGCTTCGAGCAGTAGCGGCGTAGTCATATTATGCACGTTGTACACTGCGGAATTATCAATATACGCCTGCAAGTCCTCGTAGAGCGCCACTTCCATGCGCTCCTGGCCCGTCTCGATGTGATCGGTCTCTGCAATCCCCGACCCCCAGTGATGATCGCCATAATAACTGACCAGATTCGTTATGGGAGCGCCCGCAACCGCGGCGGCAAAGATACCATTTGTGTGCGTCGCGACAAATGCTGTATTAAAGCCGCCCATCGAATGTCCGACGATACCGATGCGCTTGGGATCGACAATGCCCATCTCGATCACTTTCTTTACGCCTGCTGTGATGCACTCAACCACTGACCATCCCGGCTGGCGCTTCCTGAAGACTATGTCAGGTTCGAGCACTAGATAGCCCTGGCTTGTGAAGACACTGATGTTGTAGTAACTGCGATCAGAGGGCACAATGTAGCGGTGGACGTTTTGTGACAACAGCTCGTAATTGTAGACGATCATCGGGTACTTCTTGCCCGGCTCATACCCGGCGGGGTAGAGTAGCGCACCCTGCAGCCTCCGGCCTTTGTCCGTCTTATACTCGATCAGCTCACTGTGGCCCCACGCATAGTCGTTCTGGAATGGGTTGGTTTTGGTTACCTGCTTTGCGTCATGCAGGTTTGCAGTTCCAACGAAAATGTCGGGTGAGTCATTGTAGTCCTGCACGATGTATCTGTACATTTTGGCATTCTTCGCCTTTGCCAACGAAGCGACGTTTTTATCGAACCACACAAGACGAGTGACCCCTCCGCCAGGCTTAAGCTGTGCGTAGCCCGATTTTTTCGTCCATTCCCCGAACACGCTCAGATACGTGGGCTTGCTGAGATCGATCCATTGTTCTTGCGTAGCCATTGACGATCCGAATCTTCTCCACCGCGAACTTCTGGCTGCTTCATCGAGCCTGACTAAACGATGGCGGATCTGCTCGGCTGCGCCGTCTGTCAGCCGCTGCACTTTCGAGCCATCGGTGGCCACCTGCCAGAGGTCGTACTTGTCATAGAGGAGGATAGACGCGTCGGATTTCGTCCAGCCTGCAACGCCGAAGGGGGGCTTCTGCAAAAGGTCCGGAAACACTTTCATGGTTCTGTCCGATTCCGTGTTGATGAACGACACCGGAGCGTTTTTCGTGATATTCGTGATCTCGCGAGTGGCCAGATTGACCGTCCAGTAGTGCCTGTCCTGTAAGAAGAGCAGGTGCTTTCCACTGGGACCCGACTCCACATATCGGTCGTTGATGTTGTCCATAAGTTTTGTTCGCGTACCGGTTGTGATGTCGACAAGATAAAGGTCGGCACCAGGGCGGCCAATCGACCGCTCCATGGCATACTTTGACCATTCCGCGACGTACGCCAGATTAGAGTGTCGGATGGGGGTTACTTGTTCGTTGATCGGATCCTTGCCAAGCTGTACGAACTTGCCGCTGTTGAGGTGCCAAGCGGACAGCATGTTTCGTCGGCGGCCCTGCGCCGCGTGGACCTTTTGCCAGGGCATGACGAACACGTCAGTCCAGTGCCAGATTTCAACGGTCGAAGGCTCTTCATCTGCGGTTTTCCCCGTGTCTTTATCTTCTTTTTTTTCTGGAGTAATTTTGTCATCCCACTTCGCTATCCCGAGAAAAAGCACCCTGCCGTCGTCCGACCACAGAAACGGGCGGAAGGAGACGGTCCGCATGCCTTCTGGAAAAGAAGAATCAGAAGTGGGATCATATATAAACTGGCGCTCGCTCTTGCCGAGTCCGGTCCATGCTAATAAAAGATGCGTTGATCCCTCCTTGTTCTCGTCGTCCTTGGTCCTGAATACAGCGAGATCGGCGGAATCTTTTCGCCATGCAAGGCCCGTGTAAATCGAAGGTGACGAATCAAGCACTCGCAGGACAGCCGTTTTCGGGTCGAACAAGTGCACTCCGTTGCCTGTCTTATCTTCAGCACTGATTGTCATCGCCAGCAGGTAGCTGTGCTCGGTGTCCTGCCAAGCAAACTGAGACACATTACCGAAGGTCGTATCTTTCCCGTTTGCCAGCTGCCGGACAATGAGTGTCGTTCCGATTTTTTCTTCCGCTTCACTCGACCCATTGCGTCCTGAAGGAGCTGAAGGGGTGGATGGACGATACCGCTGCATTACGAGGAAGGCGCCGTCAGCACTGAAAGCAAAAGACTCTATGCCTTCCAGTGTCGATTTCTCGCCAGTCGTAAGATTCACCAAGCCGAGTTTGTTCTGCACCGGCTTTTTCTCTTTCCTTAATTTTTCTCTCTCAGATTCGGATTGACCGATTAGGTAGGCTATCCACTTCGAGTCGGAGGAAAAAGCCGGTCGCATTCCAAAAGCGGCGACTGTTGTTGTTTTGTCGGACAGTTTGATGATACGCAGTTCGTTGTTCCCGTTCGAACGGTTGATACCGTAGGCAAGCCATTGGCCGTTCGGGGAGAAACCCCCATAACTGCCTGCCGAAACCAGTGTTTCCCACTGGCCGTAGTCTTCAGCTTTGATCGGGGATTTTTGTTGGGCACTTGCAGATACAGATAATAAAACACAAAGAAGAAAAACAAACAGGGGAAGCTTCACTTTTTTCATGGATTTCTCCTTATGATATGACCTTTAGCAGTATACAATTTACCGTACCCTTTTGGATAGCTGGAAAAGAGTATCAATTAATGAACCAGCCGTCAAATTTTGCACGTTGGCCTTTGCAGCTTAATCAGGCTTTTAGCCAGCTCATTCCTGGCATCCTCAGCAATACGAAGGTCATCGTCCACCCAGGGATAGAGAAGAGGGATAGATATACAAGAAGGATGGGGATGGATCTCCTTATCGCTGTTGGAGGCGAAGTCTCCTATGTTCTGAAGTTTTTTCGCTCTTTTTGAATTTCAACTCTCCTATTTCAAGATTGACTCTGCGATACTTTCTATACTACATTCATCGAAGGCGCTGTAAGGCAAAATGCAAATTTCCTAACTAATTTCTTCGATTGAGATTGTAGAGAGAGCTTTCATACTTTTAGCCTTTTCGCCTGATACAATTAGAATATCTGGAGGTTTGGATTGAATTTAAAACAAATCACAACTCATTTTCTTACTCTGGCTTTCATCTGTGGTTTGGCAGTCAATGCATTTTCCGCTGACATTCCTAGGCCAGAGACTTTTTTTGGACATAAGCCCGGAGAAGATTTCAAGTTGATCCGCTGGGAGAAAATTTATGAATACTTCCAGCTTTTAGCAAAGGAAAGCAGCAGGATTCAAGTAGAAGAGTTGGGGAAGACAACCCTGGGAAATCCGTTTATTCTTGCCATTATCTCCTCTCCGGAGAACATTTCCGAGCTCGAAAAATACAAGGATATCGCAAAAAAACTCGCCAAAGGAAGAATCTCTGAAGAAGAGGCCAGGCGCTTGGCAGAAGAAGGGAAAACTATCGCTCTTGTCACCTGCAGCATGCATGCCTCGGAATGCGGACCGACACAGATGTCCCCTGAGATAGGTTTTGTTCTGGCTACCGACAATTCCGCTCAAATACAAAGAATATTGGACAATGTGATATTTTTGCTTGTGCCCAGTTGGAATCCGGACGGCAATATCCTGACAACAGACTGGTACCGGGAGAATGTCGGGACTCCGTATGAAACGGCACCGATGCCCTGGCTGTACCATTATTATGCCGGCCATGATAATAACCGCGATGCCTTCATGCACAATCTGGTCGAAACTAGATACGTGAACAATATCCTCTACCATGAATGGTTTCCTCAGATCTTCATGGACATGCACCACATGGGGAATTCCGCGGCCCGGTTGTTTCTCTCCCCTTTGTATGATCCCCGCCATCATTCCTTAGATCCTCTGTTAACCCGCGAGATCGAGCTGACAGGCGCTTATATGAGGACTGTACTGGAAGAACAGGGGAAAATTGCAGTCATGCATTATGCACTCTGGAACCACTGGCGAATGTCCGCGATCCATACATGCGCCCTGTGGCATAATGTGGCAACTATTCTCTTCGAAGCGGCGTCCACTCCCATGGCAACCCCTATTTTTCAGAAAGCCCAGGACCTCGCTCCGCCAAACAGGGGAGGGCTCGGAACGCAGGGTAATACCCAGACCATCAATTACCCCAGTCCCTGGCCAGGGGGGTGGTGGAGACTCCGGGACATTGTGGAATATTCCTACTGGTCAGTCATTGGCTTCCTGGAAACCGGCGCAATACACAGAGAAAAATATCTCATGAACATCTACCGAATGGCCAGGAACTCCATTGAAAAAGGTAAAAACGAAGCGCCTTATGCTTATGTCATTCCACAAGCCCAAAAAGATCCCAACACTGTAGCTAAGATGGTCGACATCCTAATTTCCGGGGGGATAGAAATCCATCAATCAAAAAATTCCTTTATCGCGCAAAATCGCGAATATCCGAAAGGAACCTATGTGGCCTTGATGTCCCAGGCATACCGGCCCTATCTCATTGATATCCTGGGGCCGCAAATCTACCCGGATCGAAGACAGTATGAAGGCGGCCCGCCTGAAAGTACTTTTGACCTGACAGGCTGGACCCTGGCTTACCAAATGGGAGTGGAGGCTATAAAAGTGGATTCTCCTTTCAAGGCTCAATTGAGGCCGATCCAAAAAGCAGGTTTTCCCCCGGGGAAAGTCAGTGGAAGCGGAAACACCTATATTCTGGATCATGCTGTTCTGGACAGTTACAGGGCCGTTAACCGGCTTCTGAAGGAGTGGGCGAATGTCAGCTGGGCGACTCAGCCTTTCAATTCTGGAGGCAAGAAATATCCGGCAGGAGCAATCGTCATTTCTGGTGCTGGAGTCAGAAAAAAATTAGAATCTCTGGCCACGGAATTTAATCTTCAGATAGATGCTGGGAGTGCCCCCGGTGATCTCATGCAGCTGAAGCCACTCAAGTTAGGACTCTACAAGCCCTGGGTAGCTAACATGGATGAGGGCTGGACCCGTTGGATATTCGATAACTGGGAATTTCCTTATACAACCGTTCATGATGCAGAAATACGCAATGGCAATCTCAAGCAAAAATACGATGTTATTGTATTAACAAACATTTCTTCTCAACGTATTATCAACGGTCACAAAGAAGGACGCGTCCCCACCCAATATGCTGGCGGTATCGGAGAGCACGGATTAGCTGCTTTGCTCCAGTTTGTCAGAGAGGGAGGGACTTTGATCACCCTCAATGCTTCATGTCAATTACCCATAGACCGCTTCAAGGTCCCCCTGCGGGATGTCGCCCGAAATTATCCCTCCACCGAATTTTTCTGTCCCAGTGCGATTCTTAGAGTGGACGTGGAAAACACTCATCCTATCGCTTATGGAATGGACAATAGCGCTAATGTCGTTTTTTATGGGAGCCCGCTCTTTGAATTCATAAAGACGGATATGAAAAAGTCAGACGAGAAGGAATTATTTCGTTCATCTTTGAAAGTCGTAGCTCGTTATCCCAACGGCAATCCATTCATGAGCGGTCGCTTAATCGGAGACCATGTCTTTCATAATAAGCCGGCTCTTATAGAGATTGACTATGGAAAGGGAAAGGTTATCATGTTCGGCTTCCGGCCACAAAACCGCGCTCAGCCGCACGGGACATTCATGCTGTTTTTCAACTCCCTTTATTACGGTCCGGCAGCAGCAGAGATAAGATAATTAATGCCCCTTTGCCAGCAAAGAGAATGATGGAAGGCCTATTACTTGCTCTCTAATCCCACCTGCTGTTTGTGTGCATCCTCAATCCAAGCCAGACATGAATTAGGTCTTTTAGCGGGAGAGGTATTTCTTGTAATTCTCTATGACTTTGTTGCTACAGGTTCTCTGTTAGCCTTCATTCATACCGCAGAGAATCAATAGGGTCTGCAGCAGCTGCTTTAATGGATTGAAAGCTGACTGTTATGAGCGCAATCACAAAGGCCAATATGCCTGACAGAATGAAGATTTCGATCCCGAAGCTTGTCCTGTAGGCAAAGTTCTGGAGCCATTTATTCATAAAAAAATATGCGGTTGGCCAGGCAATCACATTCGCCACAACTACCCATTTCAGGAAATCTTTGGAAAGAAGCATCGTGATTCCCGACACTGAAGCGCCCAATATCTTCCTGATACCGATCTCTTTGGTGCGCATCTCTGTCACTTGTGATGCCAGACCAAAAAGGCCCAGGCAAGAGATGAATATGGCAAGAAATGTAAAATAGCCGAATACGCTCGCTGTTTTTTGTTCACTTTTGTAGAGCCTGTCGAAGGTTGAATCAAAAAAATTGTATATGAAAGGGAAGTTTGGAGTGAATTTATTCCAGACGCTTTCAATATACTCTAGTGTTCCAGGTAAATCTGAAATGTCCGGTTTGACTCTGATACAGAGGAAGTTGAATTGTTTGGCCCCAATAAACATAACCAAAGGATCTATCTCATCATGGAGAGGCCTGAAATGAAAATCTTTCACTACACCTATTATCCTGCCTTCTCGCATACCATCATGCGTGGAAGCTGCAAAGCGTTTTCCCACAGGGGATTCTATATCCATGGATTTCACAGCGGCTTCATTGATGATATAAGCCTCTGAGGTGTCGGTCGCGTAGTCTTTAGAAAAGTCCCTTCCCTGGACGACAGTCATATTCAATGTTTTGATGAAGTCCTGATCAACCAAGACTTCGGTCATCCGAGCCTTTTTTTCTGGGTCTTTTCCCTCCCAGTCATAACCCATATGGACTTTATATATGAGAATAGGCACTTCCGAAGTGGCTGTGACATGCAAAATTCTTGAATCGCGCAATAGCTCGCTTTTGAAAGCTTCAAACTGCTGAACGGCACTACCTCTGAGTGGTATAGAAAGGATATGGTCTTTATCATATCCCAGGTTTCTGTTCCGGATAAAATGGAGTTGTTTAAAAATCACAAAGGTCGAAATGATCAAAAAGACAGAAATGGAAAATTGAAGGACGACTAGAGCTTTTCGGAATACGGTTTTTTTTGTCCTGCCGGTTTTTTGGGTCAAAGAACCTGTCAATATATTTACAGGCTTGAAAGACGACAGGAAGAGAGCGGGATAACTGCCAGCCAACAATCCGGTGAATAGCGCTATCCCCACAAACCCCAGGACTGAATTCCAATTTCCTTGAGGATGTAGAGCTAATTGCTTGTCCGCCAAGATATTGAATGCCGGGAGAATGAGAATAACAAGAACGGTGGATAGAGCTAGAGCAATTAAGGAAAACAGCACCGACTCTCCCATGAATTGTTTGATAAGATCAGCTCTTTGGGCACCGGTGACCTTTCTCATGCCGACCTCTTTTGCCCGTGTAGAGGATTTAGCTGTTGTCAGATTCATAAAATTGATGCAGGCAATCACAAGAATGAAGACAGCAATAATGGAAAATATATAGACATAGCGCATATCACCGCCTCCATCCACGGCATAGAGATGAATGCGGGTTAATGGCTCCAGCCCAAGTTTGGGTCCCTCTCCCACATTGTGTTCTTGGAGAAGGCCGGCGATTTTATTCTCAAAATCTTTGAATGGAGTACTGTCTTGAAGCATGACATAGGTAGTGATCTGAAAGCGGCCCCAATTAGAGGGATCCCGATCCCTTTGCTCAAAGATCTCGAAAGGAAGCAAGAAATCGAAATGGATGTGTGAGTTTTGGGGCATATCTTGAATAACTCCAGTGACGGTTAAATCGAGTGTATTGTTCAGCTTCAGGTTTTTTCCGAGAGGATCCTGAGTGCCAAAAAATTTCTCTGCTATTTCTTGTGTTATGACGATGGAGGAGGGAGCGGAAAGGGCTGTTTTGGAATCTCCTTTGACAAAAGGAAAAGAAAATATTTTGAAAAATGATGGGTCCACATAAGCCCCGATTTCATCATACTTCTTCTCTTCCCGTGTGACCAAACCGCTAAAATCACTGACTCTAACAGAATCTATAACTTCCGGGAATTCCTGTTTGAGCGCAGGGCCCACTGGAATGGAAACTATTGGCCATACCACACCGTAATTTTGATCGTTCATGTACACCCTGTAGATGTTTTCGGCATTTTCGTGGAACCTGTCAAAGTTCAGTTCATCCTGAACCCACAGAAGTATCAACATACAGATAGCCATGCCGATGGCCAACCCGGCAATGTTGATGAAAGAATACCCTTTGTGTCTTTTCATGTTCCTGAAAGCAATTTTTAGATAGTTGACTATCATTTCTCTTCTCCAATAAATAAGATTATTTATAAACGCAGGGATCAAAATAACAATTTGCATCCAATAGAATATTCGGGCTTTAAACAGTCCTTTTTGACTGGTGATAGAGTTAAATCTCTCTTCAAAATCTCCCAGTCCCGAATATCGCACATGAGGATCGAGCATGCGCTCCAGTATCCATGCAGCGAATTTGGGTGGGGATATGTTTCGCATTAGTCCTTCACTCCAAACTCAGGGAGATCCGACCAGATAATAGAATTCACACGCTTGACAGCCAATAAGGCTCGCTGCCCGTCAGGTGTGAGTTTGTAATAAATTTTACGCCTTCCCCCTCGCTCAGCGGTAGGCTCACCTTCGATCGATACAACGAGACCGTGTTTCAACAACCGGCTGAGTGATGCGTATATGGAACCAGTCAGCCATGCTTTACCTGTCGCTTTTTTGACTTCTTCTAGAATAGTGATGCCGTAGGCATTATCCTGAAGCCGCCAAATGCTGAGAAGTATGATTTCTTCGATCCGTGATATCATTCTCATTTTTTTACCCTCTATATATGTATACGTTTATTGGACAAATAAAGTTGCTTTTATAAAGAAAAAAATTTCAATCCCCGATTGCACTCATTTTTAAATTCTGTTTAGCACTTGTACTGTTTCAAATTATTGTCTATTATTTCAATGAGGAGAGAACAATGCTCAAAAGATACCAGGTCCTTCTCCCGGATTGGATGGAGGACAACATAAAGTACTATATTGATATATATGGTTTAAGTTTTTCTGAAGGAATCAGAGCGGAGTTGTGTTCAGCCATCATTGCCACAGTCCAATTGCAGTTTCCAGAATATAAACCGGACACAACCCTTGAAGAGATTATCGATAGACTAAATGAAATGCGGAATAGGAAAATAAAAAAAGAAGAAATAAAGCAGATACTGTCTAAAGTTTATTTTGAAGCGAGAAAGGCCTCAGAATACAGGCATTCCAAGGAAAAAGAGCAGAGGCAATTGAGGCCTTGATACGTTCTGAAACTCAAGCTGACCGACCTAGCTGAATTTTAATATAATTCCTTGACTATAAAATGGCACAAAGGGGGGATTGAATCCCAGGTCTTTTGATTCGAAGTGTTCTCAATGAAGTCCAAAAAAAAGCTTATACGGAGCTAAGGCTTGTTCTCATATTTGATTTTCAGTTTGGCATCGATCAGTTCACTGTGGTCCAGTTGAAGCAGTTTCGCCAGTTTGTGAACAAAATGGTCTTCGTAGCCGTTTAGTTTTTCGTCCGCATAGATCACCCGCCAAGCGCTCTCCACGATTTTTATCTTTTCCTCTTTCGTATAATTCTGGTTGATGAGATTGGTGAACTGCCAGAGATCGATGCTTTCCTCTCTCTTCTTTGAAGCTATCTCCAGCAATTCTTCCGCGGCTTCAGCCGATATTTCAAACTTTTTCTTGAGTATGGCTTTCAGTGTGGTTTTCTCAATGCTGCTGAATTCATCATCGGATTTCGCCACCTCAAGAAGAATGATACAGGTTGCAACTTGAAGCCGCTCTGTCTCATCTTGCTCCTGAGATTCTAAAACGGCTTCGGGCTTTTTGGTGAGCATGTTTTTCAATTTTAATAGAGCCATTCCTTTTTCCTCAACCTTCGAGGATGTCTCTTCGAACACTACCAGCGGACATGATAATCAGACTCATGTCTTCAGTCAAGGTTATTAGAGCCTTATCGTCTAGAAAAAGAGAATGGATTATATGTGTTTTGCTGCCAGATTGGCCACTTTAATTATTAATTCGGGACAAGTCTTCGTCCGTTTGACTGCGGACTTTGCTCCGACGCTCTAAAGAACAAGTCTTCGTCCGTTTGACTGCGGACTTTATCCCGATCTTCTAAGACGCAAACAAAATGTGGAGACTGGAAGCTACTTCAGTTCTTCTCCTGTCAGCGGATTCCTGAGGTTGATCGTGTGAACCTTGCCCAGCTTGCTTAAAGGACCAGGCCACTCTTCTCCACCTTTGTTACACGGCTCGAAGTCCCCGACGATCATTATGACGGCTTTATCCGGATGAATGTACTTGTTGGCGACTTCTTGGACTCTGGCTTTGGTCACCGCTTTGATCTTGTCTCTGTAGGTCTTGTAGTAATTCATCGGTTCCCCGGTCATTTCGAGATTGGCGAATGTGGACATGGTGCTCTGGGGAGACTGGAAAGAATTGGAAAAGCTTTCCAGATAGTAATTGATCGCGGTGTCCATCTCGGCATCTGAAACTGGCTCTTTACGGATACGGTTGAACTCGGCCAGGATCAGTGAGATCGCATAGCCGACTGTGGAAGATTTAGTTTGGACGTAGCCGGAAAATGTCCCCGGAAATCCCCATCGGTATCTGAACCGGCTGCCCTGGTTATAAGACAGACCTTCGTCTGACCGGACTTTCATAGTGATACGGGAAGTGAAACTTCCACCACCCAGGATGAAGTTCATGACCTGAACAGCGAAGTAGTCGGGATTGGTTTCTTCCAGGCCCAGATGTCCGAGGCTGATGTAGCCTTGATTGGTCCTCATCTGGATGAAGTAAATGCCCGGTTCGGGCTGCGGGAACTTCTTTGAAAATGAGGGAATATTTAATCGCTTATTCTTCCAGCCAGAGACCATTTTGTTGATTTTAGCTTTGAGGTCAGCCTGCTTGAAGTCGCCCGACACAGCCAGGATGATATTCTTAGGGAAGAAGTACTGGGCATGAATCGATTTCAGGTCTGCACTGGTGATACCCTCATAGGTGGCTTGAGTCGGCTCCCAGGTCAGAGGATGATCGCCATAAAGCAGTCGTTCATATTCACGGCTCAAGACTCCGCTCGCTTGGTCATTGGCCTGCCGGAGACGCTGAATGAGACTGACTCGGGCAAGATTCAACGAGCCTTCTCTGAATTCCGGATTCATCAGGACGTCGAAAAAGAGCTCGAGTCCCTCATCGATATCTTCGCTCAGGACGGAGAGGGAGAGTGTGGAGATCCTCTCACCAGACCGGAAGTTCAGTGAACCGCCGATGAAATTGATCCTATCTTCGATGTCACTGCCTTCTCTGGTTTTGGTGCCGCCCTTGATCAGTGTCTCGCTCATGACAGAATCGAGACCGAGCTTTTCTTTCGGAACATATAGCTCGCCGAAGTTGATGATGGCGGATATGTTGAACAGCGGTAAACTGTGGTCTTCCTGAATGTAGCCGCGCAGTCCGTTGGCAAACTCTGTTCGGAAATCCTTGGGATCGGGTGGCTCATATTTGAGAGGCGGGAATTTGAGGTCAGAAGGTTTCTGGACTTGAGCGAATCCCTGTGACACAAATAGTAATAAAACGATGAAAAGTAGGGTGAGTGTCTTTTTCATGGTCATCTCCTCCTTTGCCTCTGCCTCATCATCCGCGTGTAGATGGCAGTGAGGCTGTTGTCTTTGACGAAGTATTTGGCGGCCACACGTTTGATATCATCATTCGTCACATTCATCAGGTCATCCAGGTCAGTAAGTATTGAGCGCCATCCCCGGTTGAGCTCGGCCCTGCCGAGGCTTCTGGTGATGCCTGATGAGCTGGACAAACTTCGGATGAACATGGCTCTGGAGCGATTCTTGACCTGCTGGATCTCTTCGGGTGTGACTCCTTCCTCTGCGATCTTTTCAATTTCCTCCCAGATCGCTTTTTCCAAGTCTTCGGGCGTGACTTTCTTATCAAGACGAGGACTGGCATTGAACTGAAAGGCGCCGACATACCACATGGCCCGGCTGCGGGCGGAGACACTGACAGCCAATTGTTTTTCCTCAACAAGGATTTTATACAGCCGTCCGGTTCCTCCCCCTCCGCCTCCTCGAAAGCGTCCCCTCCCGCCTCCACCTGAACCGAGTACACTGGCCAGGACAGAGAGCGGTGCTACATCGGGATGGCCTTCAGGAGGTGTGTGGAACATCATCTGGAGGCTGGTTGGCGCATTCCCTTGGCCGTACATCCTTTTTTCAGAATACTGCGGTGGTTCGTATGTCCGGATGGGCTCAAGGTCCGGGCCCTTAGGGACGCGGCCGAAATATTTTTCTGCCATCTGAATGATGTTCTGGGGATCAAGGTCACCCACATAGATGGCGACCGCATTATTGGGCACATAATAGCGGTCGTGGAATTCGATGAGGTCGGCTTTGGTCACTTTCCGCAGGTCGTCCATCCAGCCGATAACGCCCCAATGATAGGGTGAGGCCGCATAGAAGGCAGCGTTGACCTGTTCGCTGAAAAAGTAGCCCGGTCTGTTCTCGCTCAGGCGGCGCTCCTCCATGACGACATCCTTTTCGGAATAAAACTCACGGAAATAAGCGTTGAGCATCCGGTCGGATTCAAGCAGCATCTGCAGTTCGACCTTGTTTGAGGGGAGTGTGACATAATACCCCGTGCTTTCATTTCCGGTCGAAGCGTTGAGCCCTGTCCCGCCGTTTTTCATGTACAATGTCCACAGGTCGTCCTTGATGATGTACTGCTTTTCCTCTAGAACTAGCTCGTCGTATTCCTTCTGCCATTGAGCGATTTTCTCCTTGTCGCCTCCGTCAGGTTTCCAGAATTTCTCCCTGTAGATTTTGTCCACGAGTTCGTCGATCCGCTTATTCAGGGCGTCGTCTTTGGCAAAATCCGTCACCCCCATCATCTTGGTTCCTTTGAACATCATGTGTTCATGGAGATGCGCGAGGCCGGTGATGCCCGGGCGCTCGTTGATCGAGCCGACTTTGTAGTAGATGTGGCAGACGACACGGGGAACACCGGGTTTCGGAATAATCAGGATTTTCAATCCGTTAGAAAGCACATGTTCCTTGACATCGAGCTGAATTTCAGAGGAGACAGTCAGCGAGACGAACGCCAGCAGTGCGAAGAAAAGAACAAGAGTGCGTTTCATGAAATACCCTCCTTTCTTGTGATTGGGGCTGTGAGTTCCTTGCCCCTTCTTGCGGCAGAATACGTCACAAGGGAGTATGCTGCCGGAAGATTATTGCGCAATTCACTATTTAGACGCAGGGTGCTCATATATCTTCCCTCATATCATAATCATCACCGAATTCAATTTCAATTTTTTCATTTTCGACAATGGCATTCCATTTATGACGAGAATGATCAGCATTTTTCGTCTGTTCTCAAAGATAATCGGTGACTCCTCTCAGGCTAAAATGCCGTAGAAACCAGAATGCTTCAGCCTCATAGATGAAGCGGTTCGCTGGAAAACAGAAACCATATAAAAAAAATTAAAATTTATGCAACGTTTTTTAATATATCTCCGTATATATATTTGGGAAACACGAAAAAATAAAAAGAGGCCCAAATGAAAGATTTAAGCAAAGCTGAAGAAATGGTTCTCCTGGCCGTCTGGCGTCTGAAGGATAAAGCCTATGGTGTGTCTATCAGGAGACAGATCCTAAAAGACACAGGAAAGGACTACACCTACGGTACACTGTATGATCTCCTCAGGCAGCTGGCCCATAAGGATTATGTTTCGACGATTAAGGGAGAACCCACTCCGAAAAAGGGAGGCCGAAGCAAAAATTTTTTTAGAATAACACCTGAAGGGATACAGGCTCTCAAGGATGCCCTGAGACTCCACCAGCGTCTTTGGAAGGATACAACCGAGTTTACATTCGATAAGTTATGAAACATACAAAAAATTCTACCACAAGACCTCCTGTCTTTGCTGAATGGATTGTGCAGAGGCTGGCTTGGTCAGACGACCAAATCTTTATTAAAGAGGACCTCCGCGAGGAATACGAAGATTTCGTCTCCATTCAAGGACTGCGGAAAGCCCGATTCTGGTACTGGAAACATATGTTTCGATCCATCTTCCCTTTTATAAAAAATTCATTCTACTGGAGGGTAATCATGTTTAAAAATTACTTCAAAGTGGCTCTCAGGAATATTCAAAGACACAAAGCGTTTTCTTTCATCAACATCACAGGGCTGGCCATCGGAATGGCCTGTTGTATCCTTATCATGCTCTGGGTCCAGGATGAGCTGAGCTATGATAAGTTTCATGAAAACAAAGACACACTCTACAGGATGATCAACCAGAATCTTGATGCCAAGGGTGACCTCGGAGGCTCAACGATTCCCTACGCTCTGGCTCCCATCGTCAAGTCCGAATTTCCTGAAATTGCCAGTTTCACACGATACCAGGACCTCAGCTGGCGTTACTCCTGTTCTTTCACTTACCAGGAGAAAAAATTCTATGAACAGGACTTCATCCTCGCTGATCCGTCCTTCTTCGAGATGTTCTCATTTCCTTTCATCACAGGAAATCCACAAACAGCCCTTAAAGATCCCAATTCAATCGTCCTCACACAAGACACGGCCCATAAATATTTCGGTGAAGAGGACCCGATGGGAAAAGCCCTCAGGTTCAATAACGGAACAGACCTTAAAGTCACTGGAGTCATACAAAACCTTCCTCACAACACACACATGCAGTTCGATCTAATCTCGCCCATCCAGATCCTCGGAGAACAGAAGATCAGCAGTTGGGCCTGGGAAAGCGATTCCTACATCCAGCTTCAACCCGGCACAGATGTTGAAGAATTCCGAGAGAAAATCGCTGGCGCCCTCACCAAGCATTCGCCGCAAACCTGGATAAAGTTAAAAGTCAACGTTCAGCCTGTCACTAAAATTCACCTTCATCAAGGACGAGGCGACATCAGACTTGTCTACATTTTTTCCTCAGTCGCCTTTTTCATATTGCTCATCGCCTGCATCAACTTCATGAACCTCTCCACTGCCCGCTCAGCCAAACGAGCCAAAGAGGTCGGTCTGCGAAAAATGGTCGGCGCCCATAAGCCACAGCTTATCAGACAATTTTTTAATGAATCCCTGTTGCTTGCTTTCATCGCCCTTGTCATGGCGCTTATTCTGGTCCGAGTGGTTTTGAGTTCCTTCAACAACCTGACTTCAAAACCCCTGTCGTTGGACATAATCGCCAATCCGGCTCTGTTTGTGGGGTTGGTTGTCCTGACGTTCCTGGTGGGAATCATATCAGGGAGCTATCCCGCATTATTCCTATCCGCCTTTCAGCCTGTCCAGGTGCTGAAGAGTAGTTTTTCCGG
>Ga0180438_10002928_pt1 | contig 26759 bp, 21 predicted proteins | sample SS_ome_12_FD_132455 | JGI IMG/M metagenome (GOLD analysis project Ga0180438, IMG submission 132455) | Hypersaline lake sediment archaeal communities from the Salton Sea, California, USA - SS_3_D_2 metaG | ecosystem: Environmental > Aquatic > Non-marine Saline and Alkaline > Hypersaline >... | reverse complement strand
GCGCCATAATTGCTGGCAACCAGGACCAGGTCGACCAGGTCGAGCTCACCGTCGCCGTTGATGTCTGCTGCGCTGCCCTGTGGGACCTGCGAGCCGTAGTGGGTGGCCACACTCACCAGATCCGCGAGGCTGACCGTGTCATCGGCGTTGACGTCGCCGCCGCGCAGCACCAACTCTCCGACAGCTGACTCGGCATGGGCCCGGACCGTCACCTGTGGGATGACCCGGCGGAGATAGCCGGGCATGGTGGCCTGCACGTCATAGGCCCCGGCGGAAAGGTGAGTGATCACAAAGCTGCCCTGATCGTCGGACCAGACCGTGCGGTTGGCGACACGGACGACGGCGCCGGCATGTGTGCTGCGGCCTTGCAGGCGGACGGTCCCCGCGATGCTGCCGTGCCCAGGCGCAGGCGTCTGCGATGGCGACCCACCTTCTCGCGCTAGCTGCGCCAGGTCGCGGTAGGCCGGTCGGGGAGTCTGGTCATGGTTCAGAATGGAGAACCAGCTGATGGGGCTGCAGTACTCATTCCACGGGGCCAGGTTATAGTCCATGTTCCATACGAACATGGCCGTCATCCACGGCCAGTTGTCCTGGGCGTAGCGGAAGGCACGGACCAGATAGGTCGCCTGCGTTGAGAGCGAAACGCGCTGCCACAGCCAGCCTTCCCAGTCGGGATGGGTGCGACACGATGCAGGTGGATCCGCGATCCAGCCGACCTCGGTCGCCCAGACGGGCTTGTGGCTGTCCCCAAAGGCCAGCATGACCTGGCGCTGCTGTTCGACACGCCGGTAGCAGTGGGTGGGGTTGCTCACGGCATCCTCCGGCGCATAGCCAAAGCCATAGGGGTGTGACCCAAGCACATCGAAGTAGGGCTTGGCACCGGCGTCGTACATGCCGCGCAGAAAGGCGACGTCGTCCATGGCCAGGTGCCCGGCGCCCCCATTGACTGCGAGTCCGGCGCTGACAATGGTACAGTTGGGATCAGCTTGCTTGGCCCGCAGGTAGGCTTCGCGCAGGTAGGCCACGTACTCACCCGGGGTGGCGTGCTGTGGTTTGTGCCACATCTCGGCCAGGTTGGGCTCGTTGCAGATCTGGTAGGCCGCGACGCGTCCCCTAAAGCGTGACGCCAGCTCAAAGACCTCATCGCCGAAGGACGAAACGTCGGTCAGGGGATGCTCCCAGCCCACGAGCAGTAGAACGTTGAGACCCAGCGCCTCGGCATCGTCGACCTGCTCTGGGAAGTAGACGCGGACCCAATCAAAGCCAGCTTCCTGGGTCTTGAGTATCCCCACCGATGTGGCGGCATTGGCGCCAAAGTGGAACTGAGGTTCGGCATGGCTGGCGCGCGGCAATGCCATGAGCAGGCTTGAAAGCAAGCTCAGCAGCAGCGTTGCCCCAATTGCGGTTGCACTGCGCCGTGGCGCTTCCATAGGCACGACGCATTATACTCCAGGCACTTGATCGCGGCAACTGCTCCCACGATGAAGGTGAGGTGCCCGCATGCTTGGCGTGCGGTCTCCCCATAAGCAGTCTGGCTGCAGTCCCATTTGTGCGGCACCTGACGCAGGAGTATACTGGTCGTGACCCTTCCCACCGGAGGCAAGATTGTCAATCTACCTGGATTCAGCGATCGCGGCTGAGGCGCGCGCGGCCATGGAACTGGGCTACGTCCGTGGTATCACCACCAACCCCAGGCTTCTGGCCAAAGTCAACCGCCCACCTGCCGAGGTGCTTATGGAGCTGTGTGGCATATGCGACGGGACCGTATTCTATCAGCTGACAGGGGCCACCCTCTCTGAGCGACTGGAGGAAGGGGAGCGCATGTTGTCCCTCAACCGGGAGCTGATTGAGCGCTCTGACAGTGCGTTCTTCGAGTTAAAGCTGCCAGAGGGCGAGGCGGCTGGGGACACGCCCTGCGGACGTCTTGGCCTCAAGATACCTGCTACAACGGAGAACATGTCCCTGGTGGCGCATTTCTCAGACCACGGCGCAATTGTCGCTGTGACTGCGATATTCAATGCCGCGCAAGCCTACACAGCTTGCGAGGCGGGAGCGACGTACCTCCTTCCATACGTGAACCGCTACACGCGTTTGCGCGGCGATGGCGTTGCCTTCGTGGCCGAGCTGGTTCAGGTGTGTCAAGCCGTCGATCGGGGAACAGAAGTGCTGGCAGCAAGCATCAAGACACCTGAGGAGGCGGTCAGCGCGCTGCTGGCTGGGGCACGCCATGTCTCAATGCCACTGTCGGTATTGAGGGCGTTGGGTCATGATCCCCTCTCAGAGCAAGCTATTGCCGATTTCGGGCGGGTCGTAATTGACGCAACGAGCGATTGAGGAGCGAGCGTTGGCTTCGCTAAGCGGCAACGGGCGCCAGCTTCCAGGAATCTACGAGATGTACTTGGAGCTGGCGCAGTATCCCATACTTGCTGATCATATCAGGGCCAGGATGCGACAGGAGCTCTTCGACCGGGGCATTGTGGACTGCGAAGATTTCGAGAGGGAGGCGGAGGAGAAAGCGGTCCAGTCTCAGGAACGGGAGGGGCTCACCGACCCCTTTGCCCAGGAGCCGGCCGAGATCTGGCAGACTCGGCTGCGGCGCGTGCGAGACAACCTGACCGACTTTTACTTCGCTAACAACCTGCCGCACGATCTGTTTGAGGAGATCATCCAGGCCGTGGTTCAGGAGGGAGCTCCTCACCAAAGGGTCCTCCTGACCTTCAATCCCGAGTTGGCACCGCAGGATGTGCTGTTCACTCAGGCGGAGCAGTACAAGCTGTTCCCAGAGGAAGACCGTGCCCAGGTCCATCACCATCTGGAGGAGATCCGGGTTGTCCTGATCAAGGGCATGGTCAGCGATCAGCTGGGCTTTGTGGGGAGGGCCAGGGAGTTCCTCACGCTCGAGGATCTCCAAGGCATCTATCAGCGACGCATTGGTGGTGGCAAGATCGGTGGCAAGGCTGCGGGCATGCTCCTTGCCTGGCAGGCGCTCCGGAGAGAGGATCCCGAGGATCCGATGGACATCGGGGCACGTGTCACCATCCCCGACTCTTATTTCGTGGGTTCCGATGTGTACTACGATTTCAAGGCCATCAACGGCCTTCTTCCGTTCATGAATCAGAAGTACAAGTCGCGCGAGGACATCGAGGCGGATTATCCAGATATCCAGGAAGCCTATGCGCGGAGCCGGTTCCCATCAGCGGTCATTGATGCGCTGCAAGCTCTGCTGGCAGACGTAGGCGCACATCCGTTGATTGTCCGCTCGTCCAGCCTGTTGGAGGATAGCTTTGCAGCCTCATTTGCTGGCAAGTATGAGAGCTTCTTCTGCCCGAACCAGGGCACGCCCGAGCAGAATCTGAAGGCGTTGACCGATTCGATCAGCAGGATCTATGCTAGCGTACTGAGCCCCGAAGCCCTTGTATACCGTCGCCAGCAGGGATTGACGGACTATGACGAGCGCATGGCGGTGCTGATCCAGAAGGTGCAGGGCAGTGCCTACAACGGCTTTTTCTTCCCGACACTCGCGGGCGTCGCCTTTGGGCACAATCCGTTTCGCTGGACGCAGCGCATCCGTCGCGAGGACGGTCTGGTCAGGCTGGTGTGGGGCCTCGGCACGCGGGCGGTAGATCGGGTGGCCAATGACTACCCACGCATGATCGCTCTGAGCCACCCGGAGCTGAGGCCTGAGGCACGCGCCAGAGACATCCACCGCTACTCCCAGCGTTCTATCGATCTGCTTGACCTGCATCAGAATGTTGCCCGGACCCTTCCCGTCGCGGAGGTGATCAGCGAAGACTACCCCTATCTTTGGGAACTGGCCTCGCTCGACCGCGGGGATTGGATCCAGCCCATACAAGGTGGGACGAGGGGGTTCGGCCCGCGAGAGGTGGTCCTGACCTTTGACAATCTGGTCAAGCACACCGACTTTGTGCCGCTGATGCGTGCCATCCTGAGCAAGCTGCAGCGACAGTTGCAGTATGTGCCGGACATAGAGTTCACCATAGACATCGACAGGGACGCACGCCGGGACGGCTTGCTGGTGCGCCTGCTGCAGTGCCGGCCCTTGAGCAGCAGAGAATGGGCCGATGTCCCAGCGGTACCGGCCGAGATCCCGCTGGATGACCAGCTATTCACAGCCCACCGGCTGGTGCCGCAGGGCTATGTGCCAGACATACGGTATGTGGTCTATGTTGATCCCAAGGGCTATGGGCAGATACCGGACGCGGCCACCAAGACTGCGCTCGCTCAGGTGGTGGGCAGGCTCAACAGACGGCTGGAGGGCGAGCGCTTTGTCCTGGTGGGGCCGGGTCGCTGGGGGAGCGTAGACTTGACCCTCGGTGTTCGGGTCAACTACGGTGACATCTACAACGCACGCGTCTTGGTCGAGGTGGCCGTTGACGAGGAGCGTGGGACACCTGAGGCATCCTATGGTACGCACTTTTTTCAGGATCTGGTGGAGGCGCGGATCTATCCGCTGGCGGTCTATCCCAACGCTCCCGAGGAGCTTTTCAACTGGTCCTTCTTCGAGCAGGCGCCGAACGAGCTGCCGAGTCTGCTCCCAGAGGATGCGCAGTATTCCCACTTCCTCAAGGTTATCAATGTCCCCGCCTTTGCAGGTGGTCGCCTGCTACACGTCGTGATGAATGGCGAGGATGAGGAAGCTCTGGGGTACCTGGCCCCTGCCGGGTCGTTGGCAACTGCATCGTGACTCGGTGTGCGAACGCGTCTGATGGAGGTGCGTATATGAGAAGGTGGAATGGCTGGGGCGACGAGCACATAGACTACCCCCTCCCTCCCTCGGCAACGCCGTTCTTGGTGGAGGCAGTTGGCGCGGCCACAGCGCCTGAGGATGCAGCCTTAGCAGACGTGGTTGCCACGGTTCCTCCCTCGCGCCTACCGATTCACCACCTCGTGAGCACAGATCCGCTGGATCGCCTTCTCCATGCACGGGGACAGAGTCTGCCAGACTGGATTGCCCTGCGCAGTGGGCGCATCGGTGCTTTTCCCGATGGCGTGGCCTATCCCCACACCAATGCTCAGGTACGCGAGCTGCTGGAGTATGCTGCTCGCCACCAGGCTTGCGTCATTCCCTACGGCGGCGGCACAAGCGTCGTCGGTCATATCAACGTCTTGCCAGGGGATAAGCCTACACTGACAGTTGATCTGCGGCGTATGAGCCGAATGCTGGATCTTGACACCATCAGCCAGGTGGCGACCTTTGGTGCGGGCGTCCTGGGCCCCGATCTGGAAGCACAGCTGCGGGCGCATGGTCTGACCCTGGGCCATTTTCCACAGTCCTTTGAGCTTTCCACCCTGGGTGGGTGGATCGTCACACGCTCCAATGGCCAGCAGTCGCTGGGGTATGGCCGCATTGAGGCCATGTTTGCCGGCGGCCGGCTGGAATCGCCAGCTGGCACCATGACCTTGCCTGGGTTCCCTGCCAGCGCTGCAGGGCCAGATCTGCGAGAGGTGGTGTTAGGCTCCGAGGGCAGGCTAGGCATGCTGACCGAGGCGTCTGTGCGGGTACGGCCTCTACCGGAGACGGAAGAGTTCCGGGCTGTCTTCTTCCCTGACTTTGACAGCGGGCAGGAGGCGGTGCGCGAAATGATGCAGGCGAGGCTGCCGCTGTCAATGCTGCGCCTCAGCACTGATGTGGAAACCGAAACTACACTCGCTTTGGCGGGGTACGAGACGCTTATCCGTTTGCTCAAAGGCTGGCTGCGGCTGAGGGGTGTTGGACGGAAGCGTTCGATGCTCATCGTGGGCTTGGTTGGTCAAGAGGCCTCCGTATCGCTGGTGCGTCAGCAGGTGCTGGCCGTGGCCGGCATATATGGCGGCGTGGATGTGGGACAATTGCTTGGCAATCAGTGGCGCAAAGGGCGTTTCCATACCCCTTATCTGAGAAACACACTGTGGGAGGCGGGCTACGCGCTGGACACGCTGGAGACGGCAACCCATTGGAGCAACGTTTCGCACATGGTGGCATCTATCGAAGAGACCCTGCGCACGGGTCTGCTCGATATTGGAGAAAGGGTGCTGGTGTTTAGCCATCTCTCACATACCTATCCCTCGGGCTCCAATATCTACACGACCTACCTGTACCGGATTTCTGAGAACGGCGATGTCGAGGAGACCCTCAGGCGCTGGCGCGTGCTCAAAGCGGCTGCCAGCAAAGCCATTCTGGCTGCCGGGGGCACCATCACTCACCAACACGGCATTGGCACTGATCATTTGCCCTACCTATCCGAGGAAAAGGGGATACTGGGGATGGCTACCTTGAACGATGTGTGCAAGCGCTTTGATCCCCAAGGCATCATGAATCCGGGCAAACTCGTGGCTTAGCCCCGTGCGCACATGCGATCCTCAAGTCCAATGGGGTACTACGATGTGGAACGGCAACTGGCGGGATAGGGTCTGGTCGCAGCTTGACCGGCAGTGGGACATGATCGTCGTCGGTGGAGGCATCACCGGCGCCGGGATCCTACGCCTGGCGTCTCGCCTGGGGCTTGCAGCGCTGCTTGTGGAGCGTCGCGACTTTGCGTGGGGCACATCGAGCCGGTCTACAAAGCTCGTGCACGGCGGCCTGCGCTACCTTGCGCAGGGGCAGCTTGGCGTGACGCGGGAGTCGGTGCGAGAGCGTGAGAGGCTGCTGCGGGAGGGGCCTGGCCTGGTAGAGCCCCTGGGATTCCTGGTCCCGACGTTTGCAAACCAGTCACCCGGCAAGCGCAGCTTTGCCGCCGGTCTGGCAGTGTACGACCTGCTGGCTGGCAAGTGGGACCACCGGTACTATCAGCGCCACGACTTTCGCCTGCTCGCCCCGCATGTGGACTCTGAGAACCTGCAGGGCGGGTTTGGCTACTACGATGCGGTCACCGATGACGCGCGCCTGGTCGTGCGAGTGATCCGCGAGGCGGTGCGAGCAGGCGCCACGGCGCTGAACTACTGCGCAGCCAAGGGTCTGCTGCTCAATGCCGACGGCCGGGTCGGTGGCGTGGTGTTGCAGGACCTGCATAAGGGGCGCACAGCGGAGGTGCGCGGCGACATCGTGGTGAACGCAACCGGCCCGTGGTCTGATGAGCTGCGCGCCGATGTGGGTGGCAAGCCGCGGCTGCGCCCCTCGCGTGGCAGCCACCTGGTCTTCCCCGCCTGGCGCCTGCCGGTAGCGCAGGCCGTTACCTTGTTGCATCCCACTGACAACCGGCCCGTCTTTGTGCTGCCGTGGGAAGGCGTGACTGTGGCCGGCACGACAGACTTGGATCACGACCGGCCGCTTGATGAAGAGCCGCAGATGACGCACGAGGAACTCGACTACTTGATGACAGCGCTTCGAGCTCGTTTCAAGTCCCTCGATCTGCGGGGCAGTGATGCCATTGCCAGCTTTGCCGGGCTGCGCCCACTCGTGGGTGATGAGTCGGGCGATCCTTCCAAGGTTTCTCGCGCTCACAGTGTGTGGGAGGAGAAGGGTCTACTGACTGTGGCCGGCGGAAAGCTCACGACCTTTCGGGTCATGGCGCTGGACACGCTTCTAGCTGCCCGGCGGCTGAGGCCCGACATCCCGTCGATCGAGACTGACGTACCGATGCTCGACGCAGGGGTGGAGGACCCCTTGGCTGTCGATGCGATCTCGCGTGCCGCACAGGGTCGTCTCAGTGGCTATTATGGCGCTGAGGCAGCCAGCCTAGTTGGGTTGGCGAGACCAGGCGAATTGGAGCTCATTCCAGGGACCCCCTACCGGTGGGCAGAGGTGCGATGGGCGGCTGGCCAGGAAGCGGTGGTTCATCTCGAAGACCTGATGCTACGTCGGGTTCGCGCAGGCCTGCTGCTGCCGGATGGCGGGGCGTCGTTGCTGCCCCGGATCCGAGGGATTGTGCAAGAAGAGCTGGGTTGGGACGAGGCGCGTTGGCAAGAGGAAGAAACCGCGTACATGCAACTCTGGGAAGAGGCGTACAGCGTCCCAACGCGTACCAAGGCTGGCCCATGTCAGTAGCTGGTCCCGGCTGTCTCCTCCCCTGGGGCCTGCCCATATGGGCCGTTGCGATGTTGTGCGCAGTGGTGCGGGGGCGACAACAGTTGACAAAGCCAGTGAAGTGGATAGAATCTCACACAACGAACCACATGTGAATGGCTATGAAGAGGACGAGTAGGCGGTGCACAAAGCTACAGAGAGCTGCGCCAGGTTGAGAAGCAGCGCGGAGAAGCCGTCGAAAATGACCTCGGAGCTGCAGGCTGAAGGCGACAGAGTCTGGGGCGAGTTTGGCCTAGGCATACCCTGTCGACTGGGTAAGCTGAGCCGGGTTGCCCGCCGTTAGCTGGGCACAGTCCCGCCTGAGCTGGGACTGTCTGAGGTTGCTGACGAGAGTCAGCAGCGAATTAGGGTGGTAGCACGGGCGTTGGCCCCCGTCCCTAGGGACGGGGGCTTTTCGTTGCCGGAGGAGGTGGTCTACATGGGCAAGTTCTACATCACAACACCGATCTACTATGTGAATGATGTGCCGCACATAGGGCACGCCTACACCACTATCGCAGCTGATGTGCTGGCGCGCTATCACCGACTCCTCGGCGACGATGTGTACTTTCTGACGGGAACCGACGAGCACGGACAGAACATCGAACGCATTGCTGCGGAAAAGGGCGTGCCGCCGCAGGAGTACTGTGACGGTATCGTGGCCAAGTTCAAGGAGCTGTGGCGGCTCCTGGACATGTCCAATGACTATTTCATCCGCACCACCGACGAACGGCACGTCCGGGCTGTGCAGAAGTTTGCCGCAGCTCTGTTGGCTTCGGGGGATGTCTATCGCGGGCGATACGCCGGCTGGTACTGCCGTCGCTGCGAGGCTTTCTACCAGCCTGATGAGCTGCTACCGGAAGAGCTATGCCCGGTGCACAAGCGCGCCGTGGAGTGGACTGAGGAAGACAACTACTTCTTTGCGCTGTCAAAGTACCAGCAGAAGCTTGAGCATCTCATTGGCGAGACGGACTTTGTCCAACCGGAGACGCGGCGCAACGAGTTGATGGGCGTGCTGCGGCAGGGATTGCAGGACTTTTCGATCTCACGAGAGCGTGTGCGCTGGGGGGTGCCCCTGCCAGACGATCCGGAACAGGTGCTGTACGTGTGGGTAGATGCGCTGCTGAACTACATCACGGCCATCGGCTACGGCGACGATCCTGACACGTTTGAGCGCTACTGGCCAGCTGAAGTGCAGCTGATGGCCAAGGAGATCATCCGCTTCCACTGCCTTTACTGGCCGGCGATGCTGATGTCTGTTGGGCTGGCCGTGCCCAAGTGCGTCTTTGCACACGGCTGGTTAACAAAGGACGGACAGAAGCTGAGCAAGACGACAGGCAACATCATCGACCCGTTTGAACTGGTTGAACGCTTTGGCTCCGATGCTGTGAGGTACTTTTTCCTGCGAGAGGGCGCCTTTGGCGCGGACTGGGATTACACTGATCTGGCCTTCGTAAGGCGCTACAACGCTGACCTGGCCAATGACTTTGGCAATCTGCTCAACCGCACCACGCAGATGGTGGTACGCTACTTTGACGGGGTTGTACCGGCGGCAGTGGAGTGGCGGGACCCAGTGGATGAGCCGCTAATGGAAGCGGCCTCGGCGTTGGGCGAGCGGGTGGCTGACGCGGTGAAGCGACTGGCCCTGCAGGAGTTGCTGACTGAGATCTGGACCGTGGTCGAGCAGGCCAACAAGTACGTGCAGGAAACAGCACCCTGGGAGCTGGCCAAGGGCCGCAAAGCGGGCTCTGAGGAGGCGGGCCAGAGACTGTCGACAGTGCTATACAATCTGGTGGACGTGCTGCGGCTGCTGGCGAACTGCGTGCTGCCGGTGATGCCGAACAAGGCGGAGAGCCTGTTGTCCCAGCTGGGCATTGGCCTCGACCCGGAAGCCGGCTGGGCAACCCTCACCTCTGTGGGAACCTATCCCGCTGGCAATCGGGTGCTGCCTGGCGAGGTGTTGTTCCCGCGGTTCGATGAGTCAGCTCTAGATTAGCTGCGGCGCTTGAGAGCTGCGGCTGGGGACTGAGGCGCCCAAGCGTGCATGGATGTTGCGCTAGCGCTGAGTAGGCTCAGTGGGGCGGTTTGCGATGAGGTCGCGCAGCTCGGACTCGCTGATTGTCGGGACCCCCAGCTCGCGAGCTCGATCCACTTTGCTGCCCGGATTCTCTCCCAACAGCAGGTAGGTAGTGTTCTTGCTCACCGAGCCAGTGACCTTGCCCCCACCCTGCTCAATGGCTCTCTCGGCCTGCTGACGGCTCCACGAAGGAAGCGTTCCGGTGATGACAAACCTCATGCCGCTCAACGGCAGCGACTCTGACTCGGCGCTGGCCTGCTCCTCCATCTTCACGCCTGCCCGCCGAAGCTTCTGGACCAACTGTCTGGTCCTTTGCTGGGCGAAAAAGGCGACGATGTTGGCCGAGTTCACCGGCCCGAGACCGGGGATACTCTGCAACGTTTCTTGAGACGCGGCAGCTAGCGCATCTACTGAGTGTACGTGCTGCGCCAGTGTCTGGGCCACAGTGTAGCCTATGCCGGGTATACCCAGAGCTGCCAGGAGCTGCGCCAAGGGGCGTTCTTTGCTGTCGGCGATAGCCGCCAGCAGATTGTCGGTGCTTTTCTCTGCAAAGCCCGGCAGCGCCAGGATATCCTCTCGGCGCAGATAGTAGAGATCGGCCACATCCTGGAGCAGGCCCTGCGCCACGAATTGCTCGGCCAGGCGCTCACCAAACCCCTCAATATCCATCACGCTGGCCCAATGCGCAACGCGCTGCACGAGCTGTGCCGGACACGTTGGATTGACGCAGTAGACGGCAACCTCGCCCTCTGGTTTGATGGCAGGCTCTTGGCAGACAGGGCACCGCTCAGGCACTTTGATCGCCCGCTCGGCTCCGCTGCGCAGCTCGATCACGGGCCTCTCGACCTGGGGTATGACGTCCCCAGCGCGTTTGATGACCACCGTATCGCCAACGCGGATGTCCTTGCGCGCGATATCGTCAAAGTTGTGCAACGTCGCCCGTTCAATGGTCACGCCACCGAGCTGGACGGGCTCCAGTATGGCGTAGGGATTGAGGGTGCCTGTGCGACCAACGTTGATGCCGACATCCAGCAGGCGGGTCGTTGCTTCGCGCGCGGGAAACTTGAGGGCGATCTTGCCACGAGGGTCCTTGCCCACCACGCCGAGCAGCTCTTGCGTCCGAAGGTCGTTCACCTTGATGACGGCACCATCGACCTCGTACGGCAGCCGGTCCCGCTTCTCCATCCACTCCTGGCAATAGGCGATGGTCTGCTCAATGTCATCAAACAGCGCCATGTCGGGATTGACGGGCAGCCCCATGGTCTGAAGGTAGTGCAGGACCTCCCACTGGGTGGCCAACTCGATGCCCTCGCTGTCTACGACCTCGTAGGTGAACAGGCGCAGTGGCCGGCCCGCGGTGATCGAAGTGTCCAGCTGCCGCAGGCTTCCCGCGGCGGCGTTCCGCGGGTTGGCAAAGGTCTTTTCCCCGAGCTCTTCCTGAGCGCTGTTGAAGGCCTCAAAGTCAGCCAGGGGCATGTAGGCCTCCCCGCGCACGACCAGCCGTGGTGGCGGATCGGCTTGCGTGGCGTCCACCGGGATGCGCAGAGGCAAAGCCCGTACGGTGCGCAGGTTGAGGGTGATATCCTCGCCGACCTCGCCATTGCCACGTGTGGCTCCCATGACGAAACGGCCCTCCTCGTAGTGCAACACGACAGTGAGACCGTCGATCTTGGGCTCGACCACAAACTGCAGAGGTGTTGGTTCGGGCAATAGGCGCATGATCCGCTCGTGCCATGCACGTACTTCATCAGCGCTGAAAGCATTTGAGAGGCTGAGGATCGGGGCAGGGTGCTCAACCTTGCTGAACTGATCCTGCGCCTGGCCGCCTACGCGCTGGGTGGGCGAGTCGGCGCTGACCAGCTGGGGATGTGCCTGTTCTAGCTCGCGCAATTCGTTGAACAGCGCATCGTACTCTGCATCGCTGAGCTCGGGGGCATCGAGAACGTGATAGAGATAGTTGTGTCGCCTGATCGCTTTGCGCAGGCGATCGATGCGCTGTTGAAGCTCCTGAGACATAGTGCAACCTCCGCTGCTAGTGGGATCGCTGGCAACCCCGCCCAACTGCGGCGGGACGCAAGCAGCCCCAGGTGGTTGAGTTGCTTTCAGATTATAGCATTGAGAGTGCGGCCGAGCAACGGCCGGCGGCCCGGCTGCCGCTTCTCATGCATCTGCTGACGTCGTGCCGTGACGCGCAATGTGCCGTCCAAGCCGGCGGGCCGTATGGTCGGCAGACGGCCATGACGGGTCAGCGGCGTTTTGACTTGCTTATTTGTGGGTTTTCTGATACAATCGTCCCCGGCTTGGGAGGGACGGCCAGTATCGAGCTCGGGAGGATGCATGGACCTGGCAAAGATGATCCGCGACGTACCGGATTTCCCGGTCAAGGGGATCCTGTTCAAGGATATTACCACCTTGGTCAGGGACCCAGAGGCGTTTCAAGAGGCCGTTGACGCGCTTCTTGATCACTGCGTCGAGCAGGAGATTGACCTGGTTGCTGCCATCGAGGCGCGAGGATTCATCTTTGGCGCTCCACTGGCCTACGAGCTGGCGGCAGGCTTTGTCCCCATCCGCAAGCCAGGCAAGCTTCCGGCTGAGAAGGTCAGCGTCAGCTACACGCTGGAGTACGGTACCAATACGCTTGAGATGCACAGTGATGCCGTCGAGCCCGGACAGAAGGTGCTCATTGTGGATGATCTACTGGCCACTGGCGGATCGGCCAAGGCTGCCGCAGAGCTGATTGAGGGCTTGGGTGGAGAGGTTGTGGGCATCATCTTCCTGATCGAGCTAGGATTCCTCAATGGAGCTGAGAAGCTTGAGGGCTATGACGTGTTCTCACTGCTCCGGGTCTGAGTGGAACGGGTTCCTCCTACATGGCAGATCAACTCCCAAAGCTGTCCGGCGACCAGGCGAAGAAACTCCAAGCTGAGCACCAGCGGACACTGAGCGACCTGCAGGGTCTGCGCGAGTACTTGGCGACCGGTATTGGCCGGGTCGCTGAGGGGAGTGCCGACTCTGTGGACGTCGCCGCAGACATCTACGAACGCGAAAAGACATTGTCTATCATCCAGACGCTAGAGGAGAAGCTGGCGGCGATCGAGCGGGCACTGCAGGCGACGGAGAAGGGTGTCTATGGCATCTGTGAGGTGTGTGGCCAACCGATTGGCCCAGGTCGCCTGGAAGCCATGCCTCACACCAGAACCTGCATCAAGTGCCAAGCCCGATTGGAGCGTCTGACACCGAGCCGATTTAGCGCGTCTTCCTCTCTTGGGGACGAGGACTCTTAATCACTTTGCCGCGAGTCCTGGGTGGCTTTGTGCTGTCCATCTCAGGGCTCGCTGTGCGCTACCAAAGTAAGGAGGCTGGAATTGGGAAAGCTCACAGAGATTCGTTGGCATGGCCGGGCGGGGCAGGGAATCGTGACGGCTGGTGAGTTGCTGGCCGAGAGTGCGCTCAAGGACGATATGTACTTCCAAGCGTTCCCCGATTATGGCCCCGAGCGCATGGGGGCCCCAATCAAGTCCTACACGCGTATCAGCGACGAGCCCGTGGAGGTGCACTACCAGATACTGAGTCCAGAGGTTGTGGTGGTGGTCAACCCCAATCTGCTTGGGGTGGTCGACGTCACCGAGGGATTGGTTGAGGACGGCCTGGTCATTGTCAACTCGCCAGAGTCTCCGGCGACCATCCGTGCCAGACTCGGGCTGGAGGGTTCGAAGGTACGGGTGTGCACGGTGGACGCCACAGGCATCGCACTGGAGACCTTGAAGCGTGACATCCCGGCAACGATCATGCTGGGTGCCATCATCCGCGCAAGCCAGCTGGTGGACTTGGAGGGCACGATAGAAGTGGTCGAGGAGAAGCTGGGGGCGAAGCTACGCGGCGAGATTGTTGATGCTAACGTCAAGGCCCTGCGTCGGGCTTTCGATGAGGTCAAAGAAGGGTAGGAATATGGCCGAGGAAAAGACCTGGAAAGAAACGACCATGGGGGGTGTGGTCCTTGAGGCGGGGAGCTCTGCGAACTACAAGACGGGCACCTGGAGGACCCTGCGCCCCGTGCACGACATGGAAAACTGCACGCACTGCATGATGTGCTGGATCTTCTGTCCCGATTCCGCAATCGTTGTCAAGGACGGTCGCTGGGTCGCGTTTGACTATGATCACTGCAAAGGGTGCGGCATCTGCGCAAGTGTCTGTCCGGCGAAGGCGAAAGCCCACGAGGTCACCGGCAAGGAAGGCAAGGTAATCCAGATGGTCTCGGAGGGTGAGTAGACACCTGCGCGAGCCACCTGGTGCTGATTAACTCGCGACTCGAGGAGGACACCGTAATGGTCGCAATGACAAAACTGGCCTTGGACGGAGCCCATGCTGCGGCTCAGGCCATGAAGCAGATCAACCCGGACGTCGTGGCCGCGTATCCCATCACGCCACAGACGGCCATCGTGCAGACCTTTTCGCAGTACGTGGCCGATGGTGAAGTGGATACAGAGTTCCTGGCTGTGGAGAGCGAGCACGCGGCGATGAGCGCCTGTGTAGGTGCGGCCGCTGCTGGTGGTCGTGTGATGACGGCCACGGCTGCAAACGGCTTGGCGCTGATGTGGGAGGTGGTGTACATCGCCTCCTCAATGCGGCTGCCCATTGTGATGAGTGTGGTGAACCGCGCGCTGTCGGCGCCGCTCAACATCCACTGTGATCATTCGGACTCGATGGGGGCACGTGATGCCGGCTGGATCCAGTTGTACTCGGAGACTGCCCAAGAAGCGTATGACAATCTCATACAGGCGGTGCGCATTGGTGAGCATGCGGATCTCCTGACACCGGTAATGGTGATGCAGGATGGATTCATCACCGGACACGGCGTGGAGCGCGTTGAGGTGCTCGACGATGGTGCGGTCCGCGATTTCATCGGGACGTACACGCCCCTGTACTCATTGCTGGACATAGACGAGCCCAAGACCTTTGGTGCCTGGGACATGTACGACTACTACTTTGAGCACAAACGCCAGCAGACGGATGCGATGAGCAAAGCCATGAAGGTCATCGTTGATGTTGGCAGGGAGTATGAGAAGGTGTCTGGCCGCAGCTATGGCATCTTGGATGCGTATGGGATGGATGATGCTGAGCTTGCGATCATCGTGTTGTCGTCAGCGGCGGGCACAGGGCGCAGCACAGTCAAGCAGCTGCGTGCAAAGGGTATGAAGATCGGGTTGGTGAAACCGCGGGTCTTCCGGCCCTTCCCAGCCGACGAGCTGGTCGAGGCTCTGCGTGGTGTCAAGGCGGTGGCGGTGTTGGATCGCTCCATTAGTTTCGGTGCGATGGAGGGTGCGGGGCCACTGTTCCTGGAAGTTTGTGCCGCTCTGTTCGCGGCTGGCATTGACACCAAGGTGGTCAACTACATCTACGGGTTGGGGGGGAGAGACGTCTTCCCACAGCACTTTGAACAGGTCGCTGGCGATCTTCAAGGCATTGCCGATTCTGGCAAAGTCCAATCGCTGGTGAGCTATTTGGGATTAAGGGAGTAGGCCCATGGCTATCAAGCTCAAGGAAATCGCGGGCCAGCCCGAGCGGCTGGCACCTGGGCATCGTTTCTGCGCTGGGTGTGCAGAGCCGATCGTCATTCGGCAGATACTGCATGCTATTGAAGAGCCGGTGGTGCTGAGCATGGCGACAGGTTGCGCAGAAGTGGCAACCACGATGTTCCCTACCACAGCCTTCAATGTGCCCTGGATTCACAGTGCGTTTGAGAACGCTTCAACAACGATAACGGGTGCTGAGGCCATGTACCGGTCGTTGGTCCGACAGGGCAAGATGCCAGAGCGTGACATTCGCTTTGTGGCCTTTGGCGGCGATGGCGCTACTTATGACATCGGGCTACAGTTCTTGTCGGGTGCCCTGGAGCGGGGTCACAGGTTCCTGTACGTCTGTCTCAACAACGAGGCGTACATGAACACTGGAATCCAGCGCAGCTCCGCCACCCCGACCGGGGCACATACCACCACGTCTCCGGCAGGGTCGGTGATTCCTGGCAAGGTGCAGTGGCGTAAGCCGCTGACCGAGATCATCGCAGCGCACCGCATTCCGTACGTCGCGCAGGCGGCGCCGAGCCGGATGACCGACCTCATGAACAAGGCACGCAAAGCGGTAGCAGTCGATGGCCCGTCGTTCATGAACGTGTTGGCCTCCTGCAACCGAGGGTGGCGACACGCCACTGACACGACCATTGAAGTCACCAAGTTGGCGCTGGACACCTGCTACTGGCCACTCTATGAGGTGGAGGATGGCGTTTGGAAGTTGAACTACAAGCCGCGCGAGAAGTTGCCCATCGAAGAGTGGCTGAAGACTCAGGGGCGGTTCCGGCACCTCTTCCAGCCGCAGAATCGCCACGTGATCGAGGAGATCCAGGCCCACATCGATCAAGAGTGGGAGAGTCTCCTCAAGAAGTGCGAGGGCTGAACACTGACCAGGGAATCCAGAAGGGCGGGTTCCCTGGTTTTACGATGGACCCACTTTGAGGCGAATGACGATGGCCAAGGTTGTGGTTTCGCAGCACCCCTTGATCAGGCACAAAGTGACACTGCTGCGCAGTACAGCCACGGAGCCAAAAAAGTTCCGTGAGCTGGTTCGCGAAGTGGCGATGCTGCTAGCCTACGAAGCTACGGCTGACCTTCGAGTGCACTCCATTCCAGTTCAGACGCCCATGGCCAAGACCGAGGGTGACGAGCTGATGGACAAGATCGGTCTGGTGCCCATACTCCGCGCAGGGCTGGGGATGGTTGAGGGTATCTGGGAGATGATGCCGGCTGCGGAAGTGTGGCACATCGGGCTGTACCGGGATCACCAGACCCTTGAACCGGTGCAGTACTACAACAAGCTTCCTGTCCATCCCACTGTGCAAGTGTGTTTGATCCTAGATCCCATGTTGGCGACCGGGGGATCGGCCGTTGCCACTGTTGACATCCTCAAACGTTGGGGGGCGCGACGGATCAAGTTCGTGGGAATCATCGGTGCGCCGGAAGGGGTGGCTCGCTTGAGCGAAGCGCATCCCGATGTGGAGATCCATCTTGCTGCCCTGGACGACCATCTGACCCCGGCACCGACACGTCCCGAGGATCCACCGGAGGGCTACATCGTGCCTGGGCTGGGCGATGCCGGGGATCGCCAGTTCGGCACTGGCTAGGGAGCCGGCCGCCCTGGCGGGCCCCTTCTGGCACACCATGCCCTATCTCATCGTATTCCTGACGGCTCTGATCGCCTCTGTGGGTGTAGCCCCCATAGCTGCCCGGCTTGGCAGGCGATGGGGACTGGTGGACATTCCGGGCACGCGCCGCAAGCATTCAGGTGCGGTGCCCCGAATCGGCGGGGTTGCCCTCTATGCCTCGTTCGTCCTCGCTGCTCTCCTTGCTGCGACCCTGGGGCGCTGCCTGCCCACTCCTGAAGGCCCCGATCCGAAAGAGTCGATCCGTTTGGCGGGCATCCTGCTGGGCGGCACGTTTATGTTCCTGGTGGGACTGTACGACGACCGGCGGGAACTCGGCCCCATGCCGCAATTCGTAGCTCAGGCGGTGGCGGCGCTCATCGCCGTGAGCACGCTCGTGTTCATTGAACGGGTGATGAATCCCTTCACTGACCAACTAGTGGTATTTCCTCTGTGGGCGACTGCGCTGGTTACGGTGTTTTGGATCACAGGTATGATCAACACTGTGAACTTCCTGGATGGTTTAGATGGTCTGGCGGCAGGGGTCGCGGCAATCGTCAGCCTGGTACTGTTTGTCCACATGTACAGAGAGGGACAGTACAGTGTGTCGCTGCTGCCTCTAGCACTTTTGGGAAGCACGCTGGGCTTTCTCCCGCACAACTTTCACCCAGCCCGCATCTTCATGGGCAGCAGTGGTTCGTTCTTCCTCGGGTATGCCGTGGCGACGATCTCGATCGTGGCCGGGGCGCGCATGGCCACCGTCCTTCTGGTACTTGCTGTGCCCATTCTGGATGTGGCTTGGCTGATACTGGTGCGCCTGCGGCAGGGGCGCTCCTTCGGTCAGGCGGATCGGCGGCATCTGCACTTGCGACTGGTGGACCTAGGCCTATCTCAACGCCAAGTGGTGGGGCTGTACTATGCACTCAGCGGGCTGTTCGGCATTCTGGCCTTGGCGGTCTCGTCACGGTTGTTCAAGCTCGGAGCGCTGCTGGTCCTGGGGGCGGTGACGGTGGTGGTGCTGAGCGTAGTGACCTGGCTTGGCGAGAGACGGCAGGAAAGTGCCTGACGCACAGGCGCGGCTATGCGTTGGAGCAGGCCTTTCTGGGGAGTAGGCTGCAAGTAGGACGCCAGCGAGCCTTGGAGCGCTGAGGATCGGGGAACGCGTGAGCTCCTTGGTGGGACCAAGCTGCGGCTAGTACTCCACGTGGCGCTGCAGGATCGCTTCGCCCGCTTTCTCGATCAGAAGCAGCAATGCGGCAAAGGCCAGATCCACGATGACGGCCAGGGCAAAGGCATAGCCAAGGTAGGTGATGGCAGTCAGCACCGAGCCCTGGAGACCGGGAGAGAGGCGAGGTTGCCACCCGGAAACGTACAGGGCGCCCGCCGCGAGGGCCAGTAGAAGCACTACTGACCACCACGGCTGTCGGTCTGACTCGCTCGGCCACATGGCGTTGCTGATAGCAAAGATCAGATAGAGCCAGATCAGGGCGTCCGGAGCGTTGACAGAGCGCACCAGCGTTTGCCAGATAGCCGCTGGCTGTAGCAGCGGTTGAATATCCACCCCAAAGCGCCAACGGCCCAGCAGCAGGATGGCCGCGATGCCGGTCAGCAGCGGGGCCACCCCGATCCAGCTCTCCCGAAACGGATCAGACCTTGCTACGGTCACCGCTCCAAACCGTACACTGCCCCCGCGCCTAGCCTTGGGTTGCAGGGATATGCCCCGCGTCTTGACCCCAACCAGCCGTGCCGCTACCCAATGGCTCAGCTCGTGCAGGGCGATGCCTGGGAACAGCACCAGGTAGTGAAACAGGAGCGCGGCCTGATAGTCGCCCGTGAAGAGCAGCCCCACGCCCTGGAGGTGCCGGCTGAGCCAGCGAGTGAGCAGGGTCAGTGGAACGAGCATCACCGCCAGAAACGCCAGTGGTGTCCAGTCGCCCACTGTCTAGCCCTGGATCGCCTTGGTCTCCGCTGAGTAGCGTGTGATGGCGATGAACTTGTCGGCCACGAGGCTGGCTCCGCCAACAAGGGCGCCGTCGATTTCAGGCTGGCTCATGAACTCCACGATGTTCTCCGGCTTGACGCTGCCGCCATACTGGATGCGCAGCGCCTGCGCCACCTGCTCTCCATAAAGCGAGGAGACTGTGCCTCGGACCACCTGACCGATGATCGCGTTCGCGCCTGGACCGGTAGCGGGTTTGCCTGTTCCGATGGCCCAGATTGGCTCGTATGCGATTACCAAGGTCTTGACCTGCTCGCTTGTGAGGCCGTCCAATGCGGCGGCAGCCTGCCCGGAAACCCATTCTTCAGTGAGGCCAGCCTCGTTCTGCTCCAGGTTCTCACCAACGCAGATAATGGGAGTCAGTCCGTGTTGGAAGGCTACCTTGGCTTTGCGGTTGACGGTCTCGTCCACCTCGCCAAAGTACTGGCGCCTTTCGGAGTGACCAATGATCACGTACTGGCAGAGTTCCTTAAGCATCAGCGGTGAGATCTCGCCGGTAAAGGCCCCTTGGTCCTCCCAGTACATGTTCTGCCCACCCAACTGAATGTCAGTGCCCTGAAGCAGTCCGGAAACGTAGTAAAGGGCGGTGAACGGTGGGCAGAGTACCTTCTCTACGCCTTGTATCTGCGCCAGGTCGTCGCGCATCTCTTCCACAAGAGCGAAGGCTTCTGCGACGGTTTTGTGCATCTTCCAGTTGCCTGCAATGATCGGTGTTCGCATCGTTCCTCCTTTGGGTCTTGCCGTGGAGCCGCAGGATTAGATTACAAGTGGTGCGGGCCCGCGGTGGCGGACAGCTTCGCTGCCCGGCGGCGTGCCCGCTGCCGCGAGCTGCACGCTCTGCTCAGGTTGGGGGACGCGACTGCCCGTCGTTACTATACCATACGGGGCGAGGATGTGCCAATGCAAGGCGCCCATGCTGGCTGCCAGGGCATCAGACGGGCCCCTTGGCTCAGACCGCGAAGCTGACCAGTGGGGTCCGACTGTGTGCGCCTGCGTGCAGTGTTCTTTGTGGGCCCCTGCAAGCTGTGCTATAATGCCCGCTAGTGCCTGGCGCCGGAGACTGCTGAGTTGGCTGCGCCGTCCGTCAGGATACTGTCTAGCCCAAACCACAGTCTCAACGAAGAGAAGACGCCGTGAATGCCCAAGCCTTTGATGCCAGCCTGCCTGAGGCTGACGCGAATCTGCTCAGCAGCATCCGCGAGGCTCTCCCCATCCTGTCCGACTTGAGTCGAAGTGACCTTCTGCTCTATGTCCCCAGTGGGGAGCTCGCGGCTGTGGTGACGGATCAGGCCAGGCCCCATTCCATATACCCGGTCTACGAGGATGACCTCGTTGGGTTCGAGGTGGACGCCCGGACCGCACCGTGGGTGCTCAACGCGATGTCACGGACTCGTCTGCATAGAGGCGTGCAGAGCGGAACGGTGCGTGATGCCCGCATCGTTCGAGAAGCGCTGCCCGTGCTTGGGACTGACGGACGAGCCATCGCCGTAATGACTATCGAGGCCAACCTGCTGGCGCATGAAAGACACCGTCGCCGCAGCGCCGCGTTCCGCCGGGCGCTGCAACAATTGCAGGAAATGGTGCTCCGAGGTGAGCTGGCGAACGCCAAGGCCTTGTCGCCCTTTGGTGAACACGATGGCATCGTCGTCATCGATCTGCAGCGCCGCATACAGTACACAAGCGGCATAGCGGCCAATCTGTACCGGCGCATTGGGTACATGAGCAGCCTGGTGCGGCAGACGGTCTACGATCTTGAGACGGCCGATGCCGAGCTGGTCGATGAAGCCCTCAGCTTGGGGATGTGCATCGAGCGGGAGCGCGAGGAGCACGGCAGGATTTGGATTCGCAAGGTCATTCCACTGTACGCGCCCAGGCGCTGGTGGACATCGCTGTTTGTCGGGTCACAGGAGGTGCCAAGCCCGCCAGGTTCAGTGGTGACGGGCGCGCTGTGGACGGTCCATGACGACACCGAGGCCCGGGTGAGGGAGCAGGAGCTACGGGCCAAACTGGCCATGATTCAGGAGGTTCACCATCGGGTCAAGAACAGCCTGCAGTCGATCGCGTCGCTTCTGCGCTTGCAGGCGCGACGTGCAGAGCGGGAGGATGTGCGTCAGGCGCTGGTGGAGACCGTGAATCGGATTCTGAGCGTGGCCATCGTGCACGAGTTCCTGTCGTACCGCAGCGTCAGCGTCATCAATCTGCGCGAGGTGGCTCAGCGCATACTGGATCAGATGGCGGATACGGTCATGGATCCCGACAAGCGCATTCAGTTCCGGCTTGACGGTCCGGGCATCTACCTCTCGTCGCAGCAGGCCACCGCTTGTGCACTGGTGATCAACGAGCTATTACTGAATGCGCTAGAGCATGGGTATGAGAACCAAGACATTGGCGTGGTGACGGTCGATTTGTCTGATGATGGGGAGTGGGTCAACATCGTCGTCGGCGATGATGGGGCGGGGCTGCCCAGCGGCTTTAGCCTAGACGAACACGGTGGGCTGGGGCTGCGCATTGTTAACACGCTTGTTGAGAGTGACCTTAAAGGCAGGTTCGAACTGGGCGGCGACGTCGGAGTGCGAGCAACGGTCGCCTTTCCCAAAACATCGCTGGGAGGGACAGAGAGTTGAAGCGTACAAGGATACTGATCGCAGATGACGAGTCCTTGATCCTCATGGATCTGAGGGAGATGCTCACCAACCTGGGCTACCTGGTGGTTGGCGAGGCCAATGACGGTCGTAGTGCGGTGAACATGGCACGCGAGTTGGGGCCGGATCTGGTCATCATGGACATCAAGATGCCAGATATGGACGGCATCGAAGCTGCCCAGGTATTGACTGAGGAGAAAGTCGCTCCAGTGCTTTTGCTGACAGCTTACAGCCAGCAGGAGTTGATCGATCGGGCCAAGGAAGCCGGAGTGGTCGGCTATTTGGTCAAGCCCTTCCGTGAGTCGAACCTGGCACCGGCGATTGACATCACGCTAGCGCGTTTTGAGGAGTTCCAGACGCTGCAGAAGGAAGTTGAAGGTCTGGAAGAGGCGCTGGAAACGCGCAAGGTTGTGGATCGGGCAAAGGGTATCCTGATGGACACACAGGGGCTGAGTGAGCACGACGCCTTCCGCCGCATTCAGAAGATGAGTATGAACACGCGGCGGCCGATGAAGGAAATCGCCGAAGCGATTGTCCTCGCTCACGACATGGAGGGCGAGGAGTAGCGCCGGTGCGCCAGATGCTGCCACGGCACAGCCAAAGGTAGCGGGAGAAGCGGCATTGCTGGGTGCGGTCGCTGCGCTGGCAGCTGTTGGGATACTGGCATGGGGGCGGTGGCCCAACGCACTCGCCATCGTGGGTTGTAATTCAGGGCGCTCAAAGAGCCTACTGGCCCTGGCCAAGGCGTGGCCGGGGCTACTACCGGTCCACCGTATGCCACTACGGGTGAGGACGGTCCGGTTCGTGACTCGTGGCTCTCCGGGAACGCTAGGGTGATGAGCCGGGCGTCGACCGCCGAGCTGCAAGAATGGATACCTCCGCTGCTGCTGTCCGTCCTTGTCCTGCTGATTGGCGTGGCCATCGCCGTGTTGCCGTGGTCATGGGCTCTGCTGCTGGTTGCGGCGCCCGCGCTGGCCTTGGTGCTGATCGTCAGGCCAGAGTTGGCGCTTTGTTTGCTGGCCTTTGCGGTTCCCTTTGGCTCGATCTGGGAGTGGCCGCTGGGACCAGTGAACGTGAGCGTCACGGAGTTGCTGGTCGTGGCGCTCGGGCTTTCCTGGGCAGCCAGGATGCTCTCCAACCGGCGGCTGGTGGTTCCGCAGCCGCCTCTGCTTGTTCCTCTAGTTGTGCTTCTGTTTGCCTTTTCGCTGTCGATCCTTGCGTCCTCGTCGCTTCCTCTTAGTGTCCGAGAACTGGTAAAGTGGCTCGAGGTGCTGGTCGTGTACCTGTTCATGGCGGCGCGACTGGACCGGCGTTGGGGCAAGTGGGTGGTGCTTTCACTGCTCTCGGCCGCAACGCTGGAGGCTCTTTTCGGCGTGTACCACTTCCTGTGGCGGGTGGGACCCGAGGGGTTTGTGCTGTTTGGCAGGTTCATGCGCGCCTATGGCCACTTTGCCCAACCCAATCCCTTTGCCGGCTATCTGGGATTGAGCATTCCCCTGTGCCTTGGGCTCGGACTGTGGTCTTTGGAGATGTGGGCTTCCAGGAGGGCGCAGGTTGGGCCCGCGCAGCCTTGGGCGCCGTGGGGCGCTGTAGGCGGGTCCATCTACTGGGCCGCATTTGCGGCTATGTTGGTTGCCATTGTGATGAGCTGGTCACGCGGGGGCTGGATAGGCGTGGGCGCCGCGCTGTTGGTGGTCACGGTAGCGCGCAGCAGGCGGGCGCTGCTGGCGGTGCTGGTTGCCGCGGTTCTTGTGGCCGTTGTGCTCAGCGCAGGGGGCACCGACTATGTGCCCAGTTGGCTGGCGGAGAGATTCGCCGGCCTGCTGCCCTATGTGAGCGGGGTAGACGTGACGCGTGTCGACATCAATGATGCAAACTGGGCAGTAATCGAGCGGCTGGCACACTGGTCGGCCGCGGTCGGTATGTTCGCCGATCACCCTTGGTTGGGCGTGGGCATCGGCAACTATGCGGTGGCCTACGGGGACTATGCGCTGGGCCGGTGGCGGGATCCACTGGGGCACGCTCACAACTACTTTCTGAACGTGGCGGCGGAGGCAGGTATCGTCGGTCTGTTGGCATATCTGGCATTTGTCGCTGCTGCGATTGTCGAGGCGTGGCGAGCGGTTCAGCCACCATTTGCGTCGGAAGCGAACGCGGTCGAGTCCGCATATTGGCGTGCAGTGGCACTTGGCGGGTTGGGCGTCCTGGTTCATCTGTTGGTGCACAGCCTGTTCGACAACCTGTATGTGCACAGCATGAATGTGCAAGTGGGCCTGGTCCTCGGTTTGCTGGCCGTCGCGCAAAGGCGCGCTCACGACAATGCGCATCGGGTTTGACTACACAGCGGCGGTCCGGCAAGGTGCGGGGATCGGACGGTACACAAGACAGCTGCTGCGAGCGCTGATTGAGGCAGACACGCACAACGACTATGTGCTACTGGTAGCCGGGGGAGGTCATGGCAAGGGGCGCGGTGGCCAGGGGAAGTGGGCGGGCCACGCGCCTGAGCTGGCAGCGATCTCTGCCCGACCCAATGTGCGAGTCGTAAACCTGCCCCTGTCAGATCGCGCACTGATGATCCTATGGCACAGGCTGCGGTTGCCCGTGTGGGTGGAGCTGCTGTGCGGGCAGATTGATCTGTTCCATGCTCCTGACTTTACGCTGCCACCGGTCCGCCGGGCGACCCGTGTGCTGACGGTCCATGATCTGTCGTTCATCCGAGTCCCGGATTCGGCGCATCCAAGGCTGCGAGCCTATCTGCTGCAGGCGGTACCGCGATCGGTGCGGCGAGCGGATTGGGTCCTGGCCGATTCCCAGTGTACCAAGGACGATCTGATCGAGCTACTGGGGGCGGCCGCCCAACGCATAGAGGTGGTCTACCCTGGCGTCGAGGCTCGCTTCCGGCCGGTGGAGGAGGCGTCAGCACGTGAAGCTGTGCGCGAACGATATCAACTCCCCTCGCGCTTTGTGCTGGCACTGTCGACGCTTCAACCGCGCAAGAACTTTGAGCGGCTCATCCAAGCTTATGCCCGCCTGCCGAAGCCGGTGTTGAGGGATGCGAAACTGATCATCGCCGGGGGACGGGGCTGGCGCTACGAAAGCATCTTTGAGACCGTGAAAGCCTTGCAGCTGGGCGACCAGGTGTGCTTCCCGGGGTACGTTGCCGATCAGGATCTGCCGGCCTTGTACAGTCTGTCGGAGCTGTTTGTCTTCCCTTCCCTGTACGAGGGTTTTGGGCTCGAGCCGCTGGAGGCGATGGCGTGTGGCACACCTGTGGTGACGTCTAGCGCATCTTCGCTTCCCGAGGTCGTGGGTGACGCGGCTATCACCGTGGATCCTCACGATGTGCAAGGCTTGGCCGGGGCGATGGGGCTTGTGCTGGCCGATGGCAAGCTGCAGCAGGATATGATAGGAAGGGGCTTGGAAAGAGCGCAACGGTTCACCTGGGAAGCCGCAGCGGGTAGGGTACTGCGTCTGTACGCACAAGCTGTCAGCAGCTAGCTTTTCGTGGGCCTCGGGGCCAGAGGGCGCCCTGGGGCAGTGCCTCGGGCTGGCTATTGCTTTGCGGAATGCGGGCCTTTCCGATAGAATGGCAGCTGGTACAGGATGCCACGCATGGCCGAGCGCATATTCTTCAAGGAGGAAGTCGGATGAAACTGGCGGACAGAATGTCCCGGTTGGGGACGGAGACGGCATTCGAAGTGCTGGTCAAGGCAAGGGCTCTGGAGGCTCAGGGTCGAACCGTTGTGCACATGGAGATTGGGGAGCCGGACTTTGACACGCCTGCGAACATCATTGAGGCTGCATGCAAGGCTTTGAACAGCGGCTACACCCACTATGTCCCATCCGCAGGATTGCCAGAGTTCCGCAAGGCCATTGCCGATGAGGTCTCCAAGACCCGCGGCGTCAGCTTCGATGCGGAACAGGTGGTCGTCACTCCAGGTGGCAAGCCGATCATGTTCTTCACCATCATGGCTCTAGCCGGTCCGGGCGACGAGGTGATCTATCCGAACCCCGGCTTCCCGATCTACGAGTCGGTGATCAACTTTGTCGGCGCCAAAGCCGTGCCGCTGCCACTGCTTGAGCAGCGTGAGTTCCGATTTGACGTGGAAGACCTGCGCCGCAAGGTCACGCCAAAGACCAGATTGCTGATCATCAACTCCCCACACAACCCCTGTGGCAGCATGCTGTCCAAGGAGGATCTGCAGGCGATAGCTGACATGGCCTCCGAGAATGGCTTTATGGTGCTGTCAGATGAGATCTACATCCGGCTGGTGTACGACGGTGAGTTCATGAGTATCACGCAGTTCCCAGGCATGCCGGAGCGCACCATCATCCTCGACGGCTTCTCCAAGACCTATGCCATGACAGGCTGGCGGCTGGGCTATGGCGTGATGCCCAAGGCCTTGGCCGCGCAGATCGCCAAGCTGATGACCAATTCCAACTCCTGCACGGCGAGCTTCACGCAGATGGCTGGCCTGGAGGCGTTGACCGGCCCTCAGGAAGAGTCCTACAAAATGGTGGAGGCATTCCGTCAGCGACGTGATGTGATCGTGGATGGGCTCAATGCCATCCGTGGCATCAGTTGCCTGAATCCTAGGGGCGCGTTCTACGTGTTTCCAAATGTGAAAGAGGTAGTCAAGCGCGGCAAGTTTGCCAATGCCAAGGCACTGGCCGACGACCTGCTGCAGGAGGCTGGCGTGGCCACGCTGAGTGGCACAGCCTTTGGCGAGTTTGGCGAGGGTTATCTGCGCCTGTCCTATGCCACGTCCATTGATAACATCAATGAGGCGCTGAACCGTATCGATGGCTTTGTGTCCAAGCTGAGTTAGCGACTCGACAAGTTTTCT
>Ga0180438_10002927_pt1 | contig 26774 bp, 28 predicted proteins | sample SS_ome_12_FD_132455 | JGI IMG/M metagenome (GOLD analysis project Ga0180438, IMG submission 132455) | Hypersaline lake sediment archaeal communities from the Salton Sea, California, USA - SS_3_D_2 metaG | ecosystem: Environmental > Aquatic > Non-marine Saline and Alkaline > Hypersaline >... | reverse complement strand
GATGGTGTCCTCTGCAGATCCTTCCTTCGCCATGCTGTAGCTCCTTTCTCAGCCAGCCTGGGCGGGGAAAGTATCTCTTAAGTTTACACCACTTTTTCTCCCACGAATTCTGACGCCAAACAGGTGGATATTGGTCTAACCTCTGAAGGGCTGGCAAGACCTGGCAATTGCCCTCGATTTGCGCTCGCCTCTGGTAGCAGCGGAAGCAACGATCCGCTCCGCCATTGAACGTCGTGAGAGTCGCGGCGCGCAGCTCCGGTCGGACTTTAGCGATCTCGATCCGGTGCAACGGGTCACCATCATCGTGCGCCTGACTGAGGATGGTACCCTGACTACCTCACACGGACCCGTACAAGAAGTGCCCACAGAATTGAAGTCGTGGCTTGACGAAAACGAACATGAAGTGCAGGGATGACTGCTGGAATAGGAGGCAGATAGCGATCTATCTGTTGGTTACTGACAGGAGTTCAAAATGACTATTTACTCGCTTGAGAAGCGATTCCATTCAGTAGATCAGAAAATCACCGCCTGGATGGCGAAGATGGGTATCACGCTGCTACGGGTATCCGTGGGCATTATCTTCGTATGGTTTGGCGCGCTCAAACTGGTACCTGGATTGAGCCCTGCCGAGGGCCTGATCCGAGCCACCCTGACATTTCTGCCGATGGATGTGTTCGTTCCTTTCCTCGGCATATGGGAGATGGTCATCGGGCTTGGGTTCATCAGCGGGCGATTCATGAGGGCCACCATCCTGCTGATGTTCTTGCAGATGCTGGGCGCTGCCTCACCGCTGGTTCTGCGCCCGGACTTGGTGTTTGAGTCCTTTCCGTTTGTCTTGACGCTGGAAGGGCAGTACATCATCAAGAACGTGGTCCTGATCAGTGCAGCGCTTGTCGTCGGTGCCACCGTGCGCGGTGGCAGGTTGGTGCCGGACCCAACCCCCGCCACCTGATCGAATCTGGTTGACCGTCGCGTCGCAAGCCCTCGCCAGCAAACTCGTTGGCGTGGGTTCATTCGTTGAGGGCTATTGTGCTGTCGCTTGGTAGAGGCGGAGGTTAAGGGCGGTCTGTGGAGGCCGAAAGTAACTTCTCGGCAGCGGCCAGACCAGAGATCGCAGCGCCTTCAACCCGTGGCCCTGCGAAGGCATCCCCGGCAAAGACGATGGGCGACGGCGTGGGGACGTATAGACATGCTTCCGGGTAAAGCGTTGTAGGTTTACTGAAAAGCCAGCGGTGTATTTGATAGGTGCGAATGTCTGTCCCGATCCATTCTTGTGCCGCATCCATCAGCAGCCTCACGATCTGATCGTCATCCGTCTGCCAGTGTTGGCGGCTGAATTGGGGGTCGGTGTGGATTGTTACACTGTGTGCATCCGGCGAAATCCCCTTCAGCGTGTTGTCTGCAATCCAGGTGATTGGCCCGTGATCGATTTGCATGCCGCCAGGTTCAGGGATACGGCTAGGTTTGTCGAGCAGCGCCATTAGCGCAATACACGGATCGTAAGTGATGGAGGCAAGAGCGTGCCTCGCCTCGGCAGGTATCGGAGAACGGTCAGCACCCAGGAGGGCCAATGACTGCGGCACCGGCGGTGTCATCACCAGTTGCTGACACCTGAGGTGTTGTCCATCATCCGTACGTATTGACCAGGTGCCAGCTTCCGCTCTGATTTCTGCCACCCGCGTCCGGACGCGCACGTCGAGTGCTTGCGCCAAGCATTTAGGGGCGGCAGTCATGCCCGTGCTGCCCCGGTAGCGAAGATGACCATCGCCGCGATAGACGCCTTCCACGTTGGCGAAACCGCGCGCCCACTCAGAAACCACACCCTGAGACTGCCACCGGCTCACCAGTTCGGCAAAGCGAGGATCGCGAACCGTGAAGAACTGCGCGCCGTGGTCAAACACGGCGTCCGCAATACGCCGCGTCGCCATCCGGCCCCCGACGCCGCGACCTTTGTCCAGGACGACGACAGGGATGCCCTGTTCTTGTAATGGTGTCGCCGCTACGAGGCCTGACATGCCAGCCCCAATCACGACACACGGAAGAATGCTGTCGTTGTCGCTCACGCCCTCTCCTATAGATTGAGGTCGCCGCTCTCGCCATCCTGGAAGCGAGCAAACATCGCATTTGCCACTTCAGAAGGTGGCTTGGCATCCGAAGGCAGCTTGAAGGGCGCATTCTTCCAGAACGGCGTGTCTACAGCCCCCGGACGCACCAGCGTGAACTTGTACCGCCGGTTTTCCTTCGCCAACACATCGACGAAAGTCTCCAGCCCGGCCTTAGCCGCAGCGTAGGCCCCCATTTTGGGCAGAATAAGGTGATCGATGTAGGCGCCAATGAACATCATGTGCCCGCCTTCATTCAACAGATTCAGGCTGGGGCCAGCGGCCTCAAACGCCCCGGTGAGATTCGAGGACATCACCTCGGACCACGCCTGGGCAGACATGTCCTTGAGCCTGTCGGCTTCCAGTCCGCCAGCAGCATATACCACCAGGTCCAATCCTTCAGTTTCTTGCGCCACTTGCATCGCAACCTGGTCAATCCTGTTGCTGTCGGCTGCGTCGAAGTCGGCGTCGAAGTCCGCCTCAGCTGGTATGCGGCTGGTGTCGCGCGCGACAGCAAATACGCGCCAGTCATTGTCCTTCAACAAAGAGACCAGTGCTCGCCCAATTCCACCAGACGCACCCCATATCAATGCTTCCGGCATTTCTCCAGGTCCTTTTTTGTCAGTATAGTATTTGGATAATTAATTACGTCAGTTTCAGTCTAACGCCTGAGACAGGACAGAGTCGGGAGTCAGGTCCGCTGTGCGGCGCAACATCCTGCATCCGCTCCGTGAAGTCCCAGGTGAACAGGTTGACCGGCTTGATGACGATGGCGACTTCGGTTTCACTCCGAGACAATAGATCCTGAGCCAGTGGATTTTGGGTGTCGCCCACATAGCGCACCAACAGGCGTTCCAGCACATCCTTGCCCTGCTCTGCGTCAATCTCAGCAAGTCCCTGTCCGCGCACGCCGCAGTAGGGCATCTGGTCGGATGCGATCTCGAACGCACAGCGCGGCTCACGGCTCAGGTACTTCACAATTCTGGCTGCTCTTTGTGTAGCGCAATAGAGTTGGCCCTCCTGGTAGAAGTACCAAAGCGAAATAACCACCGGCCAACCCGACTGGGTGACGCTGGAAATGCGGGCCGGGATGGTTACCTGCTCCAGGTAGCCCGCTACGCCCTCAGGTATGGCGGAATCCATGGGTTCTCCTCTCGAAGCGGTTAGACACAGCTGCTGGACCGAAGCGACATAGTTGACAAAGTCATTATACTCTGGCCAGAGTTAGTCCACCTCGTGCTATCTTCGGTACTCGTCACCTCAGTCGCCAATAACCTGAAACACAACAGGCCTTTCAGCGCACCTTTCAACGGGGTAGAGATGTGGGCTGAAATAGCTCACATGCACCCATTTCGATTGAGAAGTCTGATATTTCTAGCTATCCAGCTGTATCAACCGTACCTTGTCCACACGATAGCCATCCATATCCACTACCTCGAAGCGAAAACCGTCCCACTCAAACGCGTCCGCCTCCCTTGGCACCCGCCCAATGTGCTTCATCACCAGCCCACCTACCGTCGAGTAGTCCGTGCCCTCGTCGGGCAACTGATCGGGCTTGAAGAGGTCCCTCAGCGACTCAACGGGCATCAGCCCGTCCACGAGCCACGATCCGTCCGCCAGTTGGTCAACGCGCGGCTCCGGCAGGGTTCCCTGGAGAGGGATGTCGCCCACGATGGCCTCCAGGATGTCGGTCAAGGTGACAATTCCTTCCATTTCACCAAACTCGTTGATAATGACCGCCAGCCGTGTCCCGGCCTCTTTGAATCGCTCCACTGCGATCAACGCTGGCGTACCTTCTGGCAGATAGAGGGCCGGGTGCAACGCGGCCTCCAGATCGGGTTGTTGACCCGATACCGTCTGTGCCCACAGCGTCTTCACTGACACAATGCCTGCCACGCTGCCTGGCTCACCCTTGTAGACCGGGTAGTACGAGTGCCCACCCTCGATTATCTTCCGCCAGTTGGTTTCAGGCGGATCCTCAAGGCGCAGCGCGTCTATCTTGGTGCGCGGCGTCATCAGAGAGCCAATGGGCAGGTCGTCAAGCAGAAACACCTTTCGCACGATGTCGCGCTCCGCCTCCTCGATGACGCCTGAGCGCGTGCCCTGTTCCAACAGGATTTTGATCTCCTCTTCGCTGACGGCGGGTTGCGACGAAGACTGCACACCCAGTAGCCGCACTACTGCCTCGGTTGAGAGGCTGAGCAATCGCACCACCGGCGACATCAGCCGGGCCATCATCTGCATAGGGCGGGCAACGGCAGCCGCCACCCCTTCTGCGTTGCTCAATGCGATGCGCTTGGGGGCCAGTTCGCCGATAACCAGCGACAGGTAGGCGGTCCCGGCCACCACGATTGCCAGACTTATCGCCTGCCAGTAACCAGCAAGCACAGGGAGCTTCTCCAATCCGCCTGCCAGTTCCTGCGCCAGCGTCGCACCGCCGAAAGCCCCGGCAAAGATGCCGACCAACGTGATGCCCACCTGCACCGTCGATAGGAAGCGGTTCGGGTCGGCAGCCAGTTTCAACGCAGCTTGCGCGCCTTTATCACCTTCGTTGGCGCGACGCTGCAACCGTGCGCGGCGAGCCGACACGATGGCGATTTCGGACATCGCCAGCACGCCGTTGAACACGGTCAGTAAAAGGATCAGTCCGATTTCAAGTACTACGGTCGTCATGAGTGAGTTTACCTTAAGGCTATCTCCAACTATCCGAACAATGGCCAGATCACCGGCAAGACGAGCGCAACCAGCAGAAGGAAGAGTAAGTTCAGCCAGACGCCGACGCGCGTATAGTCAAGAAAACGGTAGTTGCCAGCGTCGAAGACGATTACGTTGACCTGGTGGCCGATGGGCATCAAGAAAGAGGTGGATGCTGCCAGCACGACAGCCATCACAAAAGCGTGGGGGTTGGCACCAATGCTGAGCGCCGCGTCAATGGCTATGGGCACGGCGAGCACCGTAGCAGCAGCGTTCGAAATGACTTCTGTCAGGATTGCTGTCAAGAGGAATATGCCTATTAGAATGGCCCTGGGTCCCCATCCACCTGCTAGTTGCACGATTTGATCGGCCAGTAATTGCGCTGTGCCTGTCTCTTCCATCGCCAGCCCCAACGGCAGCATACCGGCTATGAGAAAAACCGACTTCCATTGTATGGCTCGATAGGCCTCTTTCATCGTGATCGTGCCCGACAAGACGATCAGCAGGGCAGCCAGGAGCATGGCCGTCGATGTCGCCAGGATACCCAACGAGACCGTGACAACCGTAGCAACCAGAATCCCAACCGTAAGTGGCGCGCGCTCAGTTCGCCGCAGGTTGGGCGGGGGTGTGTCGAGCACCAGAAAATCGTTCCCGCCACGCAGGAAGTCCACATTAGAGGCAGACCCTTCGACAAGCAGCACATCCCCGAATACGAGTGGTTCCTCAGCCAGGCCGGTTACGATGGAGCGACCGTGGTGGCGAATTGCCATGACTGCCAGGCCAAAACGCCTGCGGAAGTTGACTTCTTTCAGTCTCTTCCCCTCAAAGCGCGAACCTGGCGCCAGCGTGATCTCGACGAGCCTTAGCCCGTCGCCTTCGACCTGCAATTCGCCGTCCGCCGGATACTGGATCAGCTTCTCGACCCGGCTGGCAGCAACGATCTGATCGCGCGGTCCTTCGAGCAGCAAGACATCGCCGCCGCTCAGGTGTCGGTCCGAGCCCGCAAACTCTCGGAGACCATCTGCGTGGCGGATGTTAAGTACATTGAGGTCGTATAGCTCACCTAAGCGGGTTTCTGTCACCGATTTGCCCACCAACGGTGAAAAATCCGTCACCTGCACTTCGGTCAGGAACTCGCGAATGGCCAGTTCGTCTGAAGGGGGTTTACTCGGCGCGCGGGATGGCAGGATGTGCCGACCGATCAGCGTCATGTAGACAACGCCTGTGACCAGCACGAGCACGCCAGTTGGGAGGAAATCAAAGAAACCGAAGGACTCCAGACTGCCATACGATTCCAGAATGCTGGAGGCCAGGATATTGGGAGGCGTGCCGATCAGGGTCATGTTGCCGCCCATCAGCGACGCAAAGGACAGCGGGATGAGTAGCTTGGAGGGGCTGGTATTGGTTTCGCGCGCAACACTGATCACAGCTGGCATGAGGATTGCGACAGCGCCGATGTTGTTCATGAAGGCGGACATCAGCCCAACCACGACCATCGTCATAATGGTCAGGCGGGCCGGGCTGCGTCCGGCCAGGGGCAGCATCTTTCTGCCGATGAAATCGGCCACCCCAGTGCTCACGAGCGCACTGCTGACGATGAACACCGACCATACGGTGATGACTGCCGGGCTGGAAAACCCCGAAAAGGCTTGCTCTGGGGAGAGCAGCCCGGTCAGGATCAGGGCTACCAGCACCAGCATGGCGACCAGATCGATGGATAGTTTTTCGGTGACGAAGAGAACTACTGCTGCCGCAAGGATGCCCAGTACGATGACGTTTTCTGCAGTCATTCGATTAGATACGCGCTGACCAGCCTGCGGTCTCCGTCACCAGAATGCGGAAGAGATCAGTCTCGGTGATGATGCCCAGAACGCTGCCATCCAAGACGACCGGTAGAGTGCCGATCTTGTGGTCCAGCATAATCTGGGCCGCCTGATCGATGGTAGACAGGGGTGTGAGGGTGACAGGGTCGCGCGTCATGATCTCCCCCACCCGTGTCGTTTCCCCAATGTCATCTCGTGCGAAGATGTCGGACGAACAGGCGTCGGCGGGTAGGGTCCCACGCACATCGCTCCAGGTCAGGATGCCAACCAGCTTACCGTCCTCGACGACAGGCAGCCGGCGGATTTCATGATCGACCATCGTGCAGCAGGCATCGGACAGTAAGGTATCCGCTGACACGGTAATCGGGTCGGGGGTCATTCTCTCATAGACTAGTAGCTTTCTCATCCTAATTTGTCCTCTCAGAATACTTCTTATGAATCTTTCCTAGTTAAGCTGGCTCATTTGTCAGCAACAGCTTCCTGCGTTCCGTCCGCCGAATAAGGAGTTTCTCTAGCTCGACCACCCAGAAGATCACCGTGCTCAGCGCCAGACTGATAAGTAGGTCCGTCAGACGAAGCGGTTGGGTGTTGAAGAGCTTCTGCATGAATGGCAGGTAGACGACGCCCATCTGGAGCAAAAGCGTCAAGGTTATGGCGATCAACAGGGGTTTGTTTGAGAAGACTCCAATTGTGAACAGGGAGTCGCGCTCGGACCGGACAGCCAGCGCGTGACCCAGTTGGGAGAGCGTGAGCGTCGTGAACACCATCGTCCGCCAGTTGTCGTGGCCGGTCACGAAACCCCAGTAACCGATCCCCAGCGAAATAAGTCCCAGCAACAGCCCGATGGACAGGATGTGCTGCCCCATACCACGAGCGAAGATGTTCTCGTCAGGCGCGTAGGGCTTGCGCTGCATAACGTTTCGCTCGGGTTTTTCCACACCGAGAGCGAGTCCCGGCACGCCGTCGGTCACGAGGTTCATCCATAGGATTTGCAGGGTCGAAAGCGGTAACGGCATGCCCAGCAACTGGGTGAAGACCATCACGCTCAACTCGCCGGTGTTGCTGGTCAGGATGTACTTGATGAACTTGCGAACGTTGTCGTAGATGGTCCGGCCTTCTTCCACCGCGCTGACAATGGTAGCGAAGTTGTCGTCCCGGATGACCATTTCGGCTGCTTCCTTCGACACATCTGTACCCGTAATGCCCATCGCCACGCCGATGTCACTCTTTCGCAAGGCTGGCGCATCGTTCACGCCATCGCCTGTCATGGCGACAACGTGCCCGTGGTTTTGTAGGGCCTGGACGATGTTCAGTTTATGCTCCGGGGAAACGCGGGCGTAGACCGACACCTTCTCGACAACTGCGGCCAACTCTTCAAGCGACATCTCTTCAAGATCTCGCCCGGTGAGGATATCGCCATTTGTGGCGAAGCCAAGTTCGGCGGCAATGCTCTGGGCGGTCAGGGGGTGGTCGCCGGTAATCATCACCGGCCTTATGCCCGCTGCCCTGGTGGAGGCGACAGCTTGCCTGACCTCTGGGCGTGGCGGATCTATCATGCCTACCATGCCGACAAAAACCAGATCAGCTTCGATGGGCTCATCAATGATGGTGTCACCGTCGAGTAGGCGGTAGGCAAGTCCCAATATCCGCAGGCCATCCTCTGCGAGGGTGTTGTGGGCCGCCGTGATGCGCTCGCGCCAGTGAGTGTCCAGGGGGCGAATCTTGCCGTCAACCCAGACCTTCTGGCTGATGTCCATCAAGCCGTCGACAGCACCTTTGGTGAAGGCCACCCGTTCTTGGTCCGATGCGCCCAAACTGTCGATCAGGGGGTGTAGGTCTGCATCAGTCCGAACGCTCTCATCAAACCGGTGCACTGTCGTCATACGCTTGCGTTCCGATGAGAACGGGACCTCGTCGACACGTGGGAAGGCTGCGTCCAGCCTGGACTTCCACAACCCAAAACGGGCCGCCGAGACCAGCAGCGCGCCTTCGGTCGGGTCGCCCATTGCGTACAGATCGGTCGGTAGGGCCTGGTCTTGGTTGAGCACGGCGTCGTTGCAGAGCGCCCCGCCAATCAACAGCAGGCCCTCTGCACTGCCCAGATCGTGTTGACTGCCATTGAGCTTGCCTACGGTCAAATGCCCTTCACGGAAGACTTCGGTCAGGTTCAGCGTGTTGCCCGCCACGTCTAGCATTTTGACCGTCATTCGGTTCTCAGTGAGCGTGCCTGTCTTGTCCGAGCAGATGACTGTCACCGAGCCAAGCGTTTCGACGGCGGGGAGCTTGCGGATGAGCGCCCGGCGCCTGAGCATGCGCTGCGCACCCAACGCCAACGAAATCGTCACGACGGCAGGCAGCCCCTCTGGTACGGCGGCAACTGCCAGAGCCACGGCTGTCAGGAACATCTCGCGCATATCCTCGCCGCGCAGCAACCCCAGGCCGAAGACGACACTCACGATGACGAAGGCCGCGATTGCCAGCAGCCGCCCCAGTTCCGCCATGCGGCGCTGCAACGGGGTCGGGTCGCTTTCGACAGATTGGATGAGTTCGGCGATGCGCCCCAACTCGGTTTGCATGCCCGTCGCCACGACGACTGCCTCGCTGCGCCCGTAGGTGACAAACGTGCCTTTGTAAACCATGTTTGCCCGGTCGCCCAAGGGGATGTATTCGGCAGCGAGAATGGGGTCTGTGCGTTTATCTATTGGCTCTGATTCACCTGTGAGGGAGGCTTCCTGTACGCGCAGGTTGGCCGACGTGATGACGCGGGCGTCGGCAGCGATAGCGTTGCCAGCTTCCAGCAGCACGATGTCACCCGGAACCAGGTCACGGGCTTCGACTTCCTGCACTTTGCCATCACGCCTTACGCGAACCAGCGGCGCGGACATCTGCTTGAGGGCGGCCATGGCGCGTTCGGCGCGGTGTTCCTGCACAAAGCCCAAGGCGGCGTTCAGAACCACAATCGCCATGATGATCGCGCCGTCGAGCAGGTCTTTGACCAATGCCGACACGACCGCAGCGCCGATCAGGATGAGGACCATCACGTCGGTCAGTTGCTCCCAGATGATGCGCAGGGGGCTCTTCGTGCCGCGTTCGACCAGTTCGTTCAGGCCCAATCTCTTCTGGCGTTCGATCACGTCGGCAGCGCTAAGTCCCTGCGCTGGGTCCAGGTCGAAGTGTGCCAGCACGTCTTTCGTGCTGCGCACGTGCCAGGCTCCGTCATCTGCCGTGTTGCCCGACGCATAGGCCAGAATGGTTTCCTGGCTGGCCATATCCTCGCGAGGCCCCCCTGTATTCATACGATTTCAGTCCTTCTCTGTCGATCTCAGAATGCCGCTAAAGATTACAGCCGACGCTCACCCAACACTCGGGAGATGCGCCGGCCTACTTTGCAACCAGTTTGCTTTCACCTGAAAGCCCACTCTTTGCCCAGTCTGCCGGATGGCAAGTTATGGCCGACCCTGGTCCGGCTATCCTATATGCGTCTCTCGTTCACGGTAGGTCGTTGCGTCTGTCAGTTCCGCAGGCTGTCCTTTCAGCGTTGCCTGCTCAACAACGTTTCGTTCTGAGCGAAACAGCTTGGTTCGCTTCTTACGGTCAACGATGTTCTCTTCTGGGAATGGATCCAGGTCGAAGAGTTTGGCATATATGTATCGCAAGATGATTCGTGCTGAAGCAATGGTCGGTGCGGCGAGCGCCACGCCGAGCACGCCGCCCACACTCAAGCCGACGATCACGCCGATCAGGACCACCATCGGGTGCAAACGCACTTGCCCGCCGATGATGGTGGGAATGAGTACGTTGATGTCGAGTTGAGCGAAGGCGACGTAAGTTACCAGCACGACCAGCGCAAATGTGGCGTTGGGTAGATCGAAGTTGGTCGAGCCGCTCGACAGGGCCACCAGCACTGCGGTGGTCCCCCAGATCACGTTGCCGATGCTCGGCAAGAACTCCAGCAAACCACCCCACAGGCCTATCAGGATAGGGCGCGGCAAACCCAGTATGGCTGCCAGTGTAGAGAGAATGACCGCCACCGTGAGCGAGAGAATAAGCTGGCCCCGGAAGAAGGCACCCCACAACACATCCAACTGACCAAGCAGCCGCTCGACATCGTCACGATAGCTATCCGGCACGAGCGAGAGCGCCCCTTTCACAAAGCCCTCGCTGTCTCGTGTCAAGTAGAAGCCGATTACAAACGTGAAGAATGTGAGCAGCAGGATTCGCGCCGCATCCAACACCAGGGGAACCGACGCTACGACCGTTGACGTAATCAGCGTGGTCAGGGCTGCTGTGACTTCGTCGATAACCTGCTGTACGCTATAGACCACTCCTACCACAGGGAGCTTGACGGTGGCGTTGGTATCCACTGAATTTAGAAAGGCAACCAGTTCGCCTTCGAGGGAAAGCACCTGCTCAATGAGAACCGGGGTCAGAATGATGCCTGCCGGTACGGCCAACGTCAGTAAGACAAGGTAGAGCAGAGCTGTGGCAGCCCTGTGCTTCAGCCGCGTTACACGCCCGATGAAACCTGCCACAGGATGCAATACGTAGGCCATGATGGACCCAACAATCAAAGGCACGAAGATGGCGCGGAAGGCGTAGGCTGCCAGACCGAATAGCACCAATAGGATGATGACGACGACGAGCTTGACCGTTGGGCCCCAGCCCGGGCTTAATCTTGAGGTTGAGTGGTTGGTCATTCTATCTATTGTCCTCGCCATCTCCTCATTACAATCCAAGCTCGGCCCGCAGACGCACGTACCGTAAAACTTGCTCACGCGAAAGCACACCCAGTAAGACCTCGCCTTCCATGACCGGCACCTGATTGACGTTCGCGTCATCCATTGCCTGCAGCGCGGACAGCAGTTCCGTGTCCGGCAGGACAGAGACGAGTTCCTCACGTCGCCGCATCGTTTGCCCGGTGGTGACGGTTTGCCAGCTAGACCTCGGTGTTTGGGTGACGTCCGTCAGGGTAAGCATGCCTTCAAGCGTGCCATTGTCGGCCACAAAGAAGCAACGCTGCCCGCCGCCGAGAACCTGGTGCTCGACGAGTTCCTGGAGCGAAAGGTTACTCGGCACGCGGATGCAGTCGCGCGTCATGGCCTGCAACGCGGTTACCCCGCTCAACGACTGCTGCATGTTGGCCTGGGCATAGCTGGCAGCAGCCGCGTTTTGCAGGAACCAGCCAATGAACGCCAGCCAGATGCCGTTGAAAAAGTTGCCGCCGAAGATCGTGAACACGCCCACGCCAATGAAGCCAAAGGCAGCCAACTGCCCGGTGAACGAGGCCACGCGTGTGGCACGCAGATAACTATCCGTGACTGCCCAGATTATGGCCCTCAGCACACGCCCGCCATCCAGTGGGAAGCCGGGAATCATGTTGAAAGCGGCCAGCGCGAAGTTGATACGGGCCAGCCACAGGCTCGGCGCCGCCAGCATCGAGACCGGCTGGTCAACCAGCCACAGCGCGCCGAATACGGCGGCCAGGGCTAGACTGGTGAGCGGGCCCGCAATGGCGATACGAAATTCGGCCCCCGGCGATTGCGGCTCGCGGCTAATCTGCGCCACGCCGCCGAAGATGAACAGGGTGATGCTGTTGACCGGGATGCCCTCACGCAGCGCGAGATAGGCGTGCCCTAGCTCGTGCACCAGCACCGAGCCAAAGAACAGGGCAGCCGTCACCGCTCCAAGCACCCAATACGCCGGCAGCGACAGGTCGGGGAACTCAGCCGGAAAGAAGCCCGTTGCCAGCGACCACGAGACCAACCCAAAGATCAAGAACCAACTGGTGTGCAATCCAATTGGAATGTCCCAGATTTTTCCTAACTTCACACTTGCTTGCATTTTACGTTACCAATCCCTTCTTATTCAGCAGTGGCGTGGGCTGGTATCACCCATACAGGAATTGATACGCCACGGATCACGTGGTCAGTCACACTGCCCAGCAGCCAGCGTGTCAAACCCGTTTCGCCACGAGTGCTCATGATCAACAAGTCGATCTGGTTCTTCTCTGTGTGTTCTACAATCTCCCGGTATGGCGTTCCCAGTACCGCCACAACGTTCACCGAGATGTCCTTCTCTCGAATACCAGAGGCTATTTCCTCGAGATAGTCCTTGGCCATGTCAAGGAGTTGCCGCTCTGCCGATTCGATAGCCGATAAAGGGACTGATCCACCACTATATGACTTAGCCAGGGGGCTCACCACACGAAAAAGAGTCAATTCTGCTTGAAACAACTTGGCAGCTTCAATTGCCGTTGGCAGAACAAGTTCTGCCAGCGGCGAACCATCCAAAGCAACCATAATTCGACTGAACACACCATCTCTCTCCTTTTGCCGATTCTCAGCGATACTTCAGCATCTATAGGCGCCGTATTCCTTGCTCGCTTGCATGCACAAGGCCCAGGTTGGTAACATCTGGTGTGAATTGCTTCATCCGGGTTGCTTCGGTCCACCCTCTCCCCACCCGCCCGCTAGCGCCGGGCGGGTGGGGGCGAAACGTCGAGGGGACAGAGGACCTTACCCGCGAGGAAGGTGATTCAGACCAAGCGTTGTTGCCCTTCCACAGCCTGTGTGTTAGTAGAAGTTGACCGCGCCGGTCTCGACGTCGTACATGGCACCGGCAATCTCGATCTCGCCATTTTCCAGCATTTCGTTGAGGACTGGGCTCTGCTGTTTGATCGCTTCAACCGTCAATTCTACGTTCTTCTCGGTCACATGCTGAACGAACGATGCATTCTGCGAGTTGCGCGCCTCCTCTGGCGCAGAGATCGCCTCGACTGCTGGCTTGAGCTTGCTCAACATCCCGGTCAGGTTCCCTAACTGTACGTCGTCGGCGGCCCCCATGATCGCGCCGCATTTCGTATGCCCAAGCACAACGATGAGCTTGGCTCCTGCGACTTTACAGGCGAATTCCATACTGCCCAGGATGTCGGCGTTGACGAAGTTTCCGGCGATGCGTGCGCTGAAGATGTCACCTATGCCCTGGTCGAAAACCAACTCTGGTGAGACGCGCGAGTCGACGCAGCCGAGAACGACCGCGAATGGGTACTGGCCGCCTCCTGTCGCGCGAACCTGCTCCAGCAGGTCACGGTCTGCCTGGCGGTTTGCGACGAAACGAGCATTGCCTTCTTTAAGCCGGTCCAGCGCCTCTGCCGGTGTCATAGCGGCCTGTGATTCCTGAGTCTGAGCTTGCATGTTCCTAACCTCCTTATGGACAGGTAAATAGGATGTCATCAGGTGACTGTGCTAGGCTCTACTGCGTCACGTTGATCCTGCGTTTGCTGTGCTGAACCGTTGATCAGATGCGTATTGACCCACGCGATACCGTCCTCAAACGTTTCGAACACATGCGTTTCGGGGATGAGCGCGGGCACAACGTCGATCCGGCGCAGCATGTCCATCGGCTGAGTATGAACGCCAGTCAGCAGTACGGGAACCTCTCTGCGCTCCAGGTCAAGTGCTGCATCCTCCATTGCATAGAGGCCTGATTGGTCAATGTATGGCACCCTGTCCATGCGTATGATCAACGCGTCGATATCGCTATCCAGCGATTGGACGAGTTCCTGGAAACGCGCCGTAAACCCGAAGAACATTGGCCCGTACAGGTGCTTGACGTAGACATTGCCACTGACCGCCTCAGCCAGGCGCGTATCGCCGTTGAGCAGTTGCTCGCCACCGGTGGCTGACACGAGAGGATTGACCGACGTGCCTGCTTCTGCAAGGTCGCTTGACCGCTTCATGTACAGCACACTGGCGAGCATAATGCCAACGCCAACGGCCTCAAGCAGGCTGCCGAAAACTGTCACGGCGAGCACAACAACCAGCACCACCGCATCGGCTCTGGGCACGTAGCGCAAATCGCGTATCCCTTTGTAGTCAATGATTGCCATTCCAATCGGGATAAGGATGCCCGCCAGCACACTGAGCGGCACAAGTGCTGCATACCGCCCCGCGCCAAGCAGAACGATAAGCAGGAATAACCCGTGCAACGCTCCAGAGAGCCGCGTTCTGCCACCCGCATTGATATTCACGACGGTGCCCTTTGTCGCGCCTGCGCCGGGGATGCCGCCGATCAGGGCAGCCGCCATATTGCCAATGCCCTGGCCGATCAACTCGCGGTTGCTGTTGTGCTTCGTCTTGGTGATGTTATCCGCAATAACCGAGGTCAGCAGCGAGTCAATCGAGCCAAGCATCGCCAGGACGAGAGCGAACTCAGCCACGATGAGGTAATCCTCACGGCTGACGTTGAACACTTCACCGATTCTCAATTGGGGTATGCCAGAGGGGATATCGCCAATGACCGGTACGTCAAGCCGCAGCAGCAGCGCGGCTAGTGTGCCCACGATCAGCGCGACGAGTGCGCTCGGCACGGCCTTGGTGATGCGTGGGAAGAGATAGAAGACAAGAACCGTCAGGGTACCTACGCCAACTGCCCCCCAATTGATATTCGCAAGCGGTTCGTTAATGCGTGTGAAGACCTCGATCGTCGAACCAGGCGAACTTGAGCCCAAGAAGGGCCATATCTGCAAGACGACGATAATCAGCCCCACACCGCTCATGAAGCCGGAGATCACCGGATAGGGGAAGTACCTCACGTACCTGGCAATGCCAAGGATGCCAAACACAATCTGGAACACCCCGGCCAGGAAAAAGGTGAGGAGAATGATCCCCAGTCCGCTCTCCACACTGCCAGCGCGCCCAACGGCGATGGCAACCACAGAAGCCGAGACGACTGTCATCGGCCCGGTAGGACCGGTGACCTGCGTGGCTGTACCACCCAGCAGCGCAGCCAAGACGCCAGCTGCGATTGCCCCGTAGAGCCCGGCAGCCGCACCCATGCCGGACTGTACGCCAAAAGCAAGTGCCAGGGGCAGCGCCACGATCCCGGCGATCAGTCCGCCGAGCAGGTCGCCCCTCAAAGTTTGTAAATCGTACCGCTTGTTCATCACCCCATGACCCTTTCAATTTGTATTGTATGCAGGGGGCCGCACCCTGTTAGTTTAAGCGGCCAAAAGAAAAACAAGTGCTTCGAGTGGTTAGAGGTTCCCGAAAAAATGGCTCACCGGCACCGCGAACAAGATGCCGGTGTCGTCTTTTTCAAAGTCACCCACACACGATCTGGCTGCCTTGACCAGCGCATTGACTCTTTCCTCGCCTTCGACAACAGAGAACAGGGTCCGGTGGCGTGTTTCTTCTGAACGAAACAAGTCTGCCACCGCCGGGAAAAGCGGCGTGTCGTCTCCGATGCCACGCCGTGCAGGTCCCATACCTGCGCTGTTGAGAATGGTGATGCCCGATGCACCTGCTTCGTGCCACGCCGACAGCATGCCCGGGCAGAGATCTGGGTTGTCCAGTACTAGAACGACAAGGTAATACATGATTTGTTCCTCACTATGACGAAGGCGTTTGCTCGTAACCGTACGCAGGAACGTCTTCGTACTCTTGACTCCTCTCAGATTCTTCTTGTGGTGGCGCAGTCTCCTCCTGTCTTGGGAAGAGGACCCGCAGTACGGGTGGCACCAGCAGTGTGGTCAATACGACCATCACAACTGCTGTCGAGAAAATGTCCACGCCAATTAGTCCTTCGGTAATGCCCACCGTGGCTACGATCAACACCACTTCGCCACGCGGGACCATCCCGGCACCCAATTGCACGGCCTCGCGGCGCCGCAGTCCGCTCGCCAATCCCCCTAGCCCAACTCCGACGAACTTGGAGGCGATAGCCACGCCCAGCATTGCCGCCAGCAATACGAGGCTCCCGGCAGGCAATTGGCGCATATCTGCCGACAGCCCTACTTCGACGAAGAAGATCGGCACAAACACGCCATAGGCCAGTATTGAGAAACCTCGTTCAATGCGGCCTTTGAAAGGCGTCCGCGCGAAGAAGAGTCCGGCCAGGAAAGCACCAATAATCGTCGCCATGCGGCCCATGTGCTCTGCGGCCCAGGCGTAGAACAGGATGGTGATGAAAACAAAGGCGATCAGACCTTGGCTGATCTCAAGCCTGTCTACCAGGCTGGCCAATCTGGGCAAAACCCATAGGCCCACAATCGTGGCGCCGGCCAGGAACAGAACCATCCTGACCAGAATCCAGACGATGCTCGCGATGCTGGCCGTTTCGGCAGCAGCGGTCCCAAATAGAGCCAGGAAAAGCGACAGGCCCAGCACGACCAGCGTGTCGTCGATGACCGCTGCGCCAAGCAAACTGACACCCACCTTGCTGCGAAGCGCCCGCAGTTCTAGCAGGGTTTGCGCTGAAATGCTGACACTGGTTGGCGCCAGCAGCAGTCCAAAGAAGATGGCCTGTTCGCGATCAAAGCCAAAGGCTGCCGCCAGCCCGTAACCCATGACCAGCGGAACAACGAAACTCAGAACTCCCGCTACAGCCGCCACTCGACCTGACTTCGCCAGGTCCTCGAGATGCAACTCCAGACCGGCGATGAACATCAGGAAAAGGACACCCACTTCGGCAAGGAGCGTGACGGTCTCTACCATGTGTTCGTCGGTGAATACCGGCCAGTGCAGGAAATCCAGCACGGTGGGGCCGAGGATCAATCCGGCCAACACCTCGCCCGCGACGGCAGGCATTCCTATCTTGTAACTGAGATATCCTCCAGCCTTGGCTGCCAGAATGATGACGACGATGATAATGAGGAATTGCAGGAACGGAAGCATTAGATCAACATGTCCTTGAAGGTCGTTTCCAATACGTACTCAGAGTTCATTTCTCTCGGTTGCTGACTGCGTGCCTAGCGCAACTGCCAAGCCGCCAATGCCGACCACACCGCCAGCCCCGAGAAGCACAGGTAGCCACGCAAGTCGAAAAGCGCCGTCTCGACGATGTACATCGTCGTGCCGCCAGTAGCTGTAAATGTCCAGAAAACCAGATTTCGTCCTCTCAACATTGCACTCATTGCTTCAGCCTCCCGATCAAATACAAAGTCAGTATTCTTGCCCTTACCAAGGTGTGGAGTGAAAGCTTACTTCTTCGACCAATCCACTTCTCGCTTCGCTTCTCTTCGTCTAGTCAACCGGCATGTCATGCTATTATCAATATATTGTATATTTTATATCCATATCCTCTGCTAGGTCAAGTCTTTGGGCGGGTTTCTAACGCAATGTTTACAACCTGTGCGGCGACTAGCTCAGCACGACAGGCCATTGAGAGAGGTCGCCTCTGATCCACATACCTCAACCTCGAGCAGAATCGTCACCTTGTAGCTCCAGGAGCTGGCATCGTCCCAAGCGTGTCATTCAGTTCGACTCCAAGTATCTGGAAGAATGGGTAGAGACCATAGCGTAGCAGTCCGATGACCAGCGCGCCCCCCACCAGGGCAATGATGACGGCCAGAGGTTCGAGCGTGACGTCGGGTGACCACAGGAGCAGCTTCCCGCCCACCAGTAAGAACACTCTGCGTTCTTTCAGCCACAACCGACGCCAGGGCGAGCGCGTCTCGCCCTCGGGAGGTGGGACCAGCCACCGCGCAGCCACCACGCCGACTGCAACAGCAATCAGGCTAAACCCTATACCAGCGACCCGCGCCGCCGTCAGCGGCACGTGGGCTTGCCAGCCCAGCAACAACCATGCTCCGGCCAGTATCCAGAATGCCCATACACGGTTGAGGGGGGAAGGCAGAGAGTCTTTGCCAGGCCACACTCCGGCATGCCATCCGTAGATAGCGGCTACCAACCCGGTCATCAGGGTCAGCGCGATGCCTGAAATGTCAAGCAGCACGCCAGCCAGGTAGGCGACATAGGCCACACCCAGGAAGAACCAGTTGCGTGCTTCTGATGAAGCCAGGCGTTTGGCGATGCTGACGGCTGCCACGCCGAGTACCAGGCCAAAGCCCGCGCCCGACAGCAGTGTGCCCAACCATGTCCCGACCGAGTGCAAGGTCAGGTCTACTTCCGCCAGGAGAAGCGCCACTGCCAGCAAACCAAATCCGCTGAGGTAGGTTCTGTCTGAGGACCGCTCTCGTATCTGCCAAATAAGACTGACCGCGACTACGCTGAGGAGTATTGTGCTGCCAATGTCTTGGCTGCCGCTCACGTATAGGGCGGCTCCGAACAGCCCCGCGATCATCAGCCAGCTGAGACCACGCCGCCACGTCCAGACGAAGCGGGCAGTCGCTATGCGGAGAGCAACGTGCCACATCAGTATTGGCACCAGGATAGCTGTCAGGACCGGCCAGGCCGGTTCAATCGTGTGAATGGGGGTCACCCAGGCGATGATAATGCCTGCCAGGATGACCCAGGGCACGAACCGGCGTTGCCTGCCCTCTATGCTCAGCAATCCAACGAGCAGTAGCAACAGCGTCAGCGCGTGTTCAACATCCAACGGGCTACCGTTTATCAATGATGAGATATTCATTGCATTTCCTCTTTTGCTCCAGCTTCAAACACAAGAGCCGACGCTTGCCATCCTTGGGAATGAGCGTCGACCTATCTGGTACTGCTGAAAGGCGATCATCACCACGGCCACCTCGCCCTCGCTGTCGCCTGGAAGCACATAGTCCTGACGCGACAGACTCGAGCCCCTGACGGTTGGGAACCGTGCCCTGTCCACGTTTTCGAGCGTGATGGGCAACTGTCGGTCCACAAATCGCTCGTAGACCCAAAATGCCACCCCCAACACTGCAACCACACCAACCGCTCCGACAATCAGTCTCAAGCCCATGACTTCCACCCAATCCACACTCAACCTGCTACGGCCATCCTAGACTGACAAGAATGAATTGGATCCGCGCTCGATGTGCTGCATGAATTCGTTGCGCGTCTCGAGGTTATTGCGGAAGCTGCCCAGCATCGCGCTGGTGACCATGCTCGAATTGGCTTTCTTGACCCCACGCATCATTGAGCACATGTGGACGCCCTCCACAACGACTGCGACACCTTGGGGTTCGAGCACCTCGTCCAACAGGTCAGCAATTTGACGGGTCATCCGCTCTTGCACCTGCAGGCGTCGTGCAAACATGTCGACGATTCGAGGGATTTTGGACAGGCCAACGACGCGTTCGCCGGGCAAATAGGCGACGTGCGCTCTGCCAATGAAGGGCAACATATGATGCTCACACAGGCTATAGAATTCGATGTCCTTGACCACGACCATCTCGTCGTATTCCACGTCAAACAAGGCGCCGTTGAGGAGCGTGACCGGATCGGTCTCATAGCCTGCCAGTAGCTCCTTGTACATCCGGGCTACACGATCCGGTGTGCGCTGTAAACCCTCGCGCTCCGGGTCTTCGCCATAAGCGCCCAGGATGGTGCGTACTGCGTTCTCAACCTGCGCGTCTCGATCAACGACGAGCTCCAAGCTGTGGTCTTGTGCCAACGCGAATGGCTTCCAGCTGCCCTTGTCTCCGTCAATGGTCAGTGCTTCGACTGCGTGACCACCGTTGCCATTGTGATGGTGCATTTTGCTCTCTCCATTTGTTAGACCTGTGGCGACGACAGGTTCCTTTAGCATTCAATCCCTTTTCATTCCGCCACATCTCTACTCGCGCGCTGTCGTCGCCAAAGGATAGATTGGACAGACAATACCGTATTGTCTAAGTTTTGTCAAGTTATGCGTGGACAATATATTTACACCTCTTCTTGTCTATGCTAGACTATGTCCAGCTTGGGTACGGTGCTCAAGCAGAATCGAAATGACCAATAATGAAAATGTGTCGATACCCAATATGAGGGCTGTCGTCTATAGCACGGGGCTGAGACCTGACACACTGCGGGCATGGGAACGCCGCTATGACTTGCCCCAACCCCAGCGCAGTCCTGGCGGTCACCGTCTCTACTCAGAGCATGACATTGAAATTGTCAAGTGGTTAACGGCTAGGCAGGCCGAAGGATGTCTATTGGCAATGCCGTGGATCTGTGGACACATCTCAAATCCGCAGGCAAGGACCCTCTGCAAGTGGCGAAATATCGGTCGAGGCCGGCCTCGGCTGTGGAGGTACGGCAGTTCAAGACTGGCTCGTCAGTGTCACGAACCAGAGTTGAGTGCAGTTGCAGACCGGTCATCGGCACAACAGAGACTTCGCAGCTGAGGTAGTGTCGTGAAGACTGCCGCATGGTGGATACGGCGGGATCTGTGCCTTAGGGATAATGAAGCGTTGAGCGTAGCTATGGCACATAGTGACCAGATGCTGCCGATGACCGGTCTGCTCTACTGGTATGCGCTGTATCCTGCCCACGGGCTGATCTTCTCCGGGATGATCCGCGCGTTGGCCCAATTGGCAGAATAGGCTAACTGTAGGACGTTTCACGAGGAAGGAGTCGTGGCATGACCATACGGACGAAGGACCTCGTGAGCCTGCTCATTGCAGTTTTCATCCCTCAGGCGGTAGGCGCGGAAGCCGGCATCGCGACTTCGTCATCGGTCTCGACGTGGTATCCGACCCTCGCGAAACCACCTTGGAATCCTCCTAACTGGCTCTTCGGCCCGGTGTGGATATTGTTGTACCTCCTGATGGGTGTTGCTGTGTGGCTCGTGTGGCGCAGAGGCATCGACGCCCCCGGCGTGCGCGGTGCACTAATCCTCTTCGGTGCCCAGTTGCTCTTCAACCTGGCATGGTCGTTCGTGTTCTTCGGCCTGCGCAGGGTCGGCTGGGGTCTGGTTGAGATCGTCGCGACATGGGCCCTGATCCTTGCAACACTGGTGGCATTCTACCGGCTGCGTCCTCTGGCAGGATGGCTACTGGTCCCTTATCAACTCTGGGTTACTTTCGCCTCGGCGCTGAATGCAGCCATCTGGTGGCTCAACCGGTGAGAAGTCGCTGCCAACGAGGGCGCCATTTGCCAAATGCGTGGTAGCGGTGGGGAGCATACTGTTGGAATGTTTGCCATTGAATCTATTGGAGAATCATAGACACATGCAAGAGACGAGTAAACCTGATGTTACAACTCAACGAATTGCGGGACGTCTGCACCGCGTGGTGCCAATCAAGGACGCCGCAGGGAAGGTCATTTCAATATCGTTTTTACCGAAGACCCTTATCAAATCGGAGGAGTGAATCGTGAATTTGAACGGTATCCATCACGTGACATCCGTCTCAGCGCAGATTGGGCTGAATGCGGATTTCTACACCAGGGTGCTGGGGCTGCGCCTGGTGAAGAAGTCTGTCAACCAGGACGATGTCAGTGCCTATCATCTTTTCTACGCGGATAAGCTCGGCAGTCCGGGCACCGATATGACATTCTTTGACTGGCCTCACATGGCGCAGGACCGCCGGGGGACAGACAGTATTGTCACGACTGCTTTCCGGGTCAACGGGTGAGAAGCCCTGGATTACTGGTCGCAGCGGCTGAGGGAGCAGGGCGTCGGTCACCAGGGTATCGAATCGTTTGCGGGCCGCGCTGTGTTGCGCTTCGACGACCCCGAAGGCCAGCGCCTGATGCTGGTGGACGACGGCGGTGCCGACTTTGAGGGCGAGGTCTGGGATGGCAGCGACGTTCCAGTCGAGCATGCCATTCGTGGTTTTTACTCGGTCATGCTGTCAGTGCCTGCGCTCGACCGGATCGACCCGATCCTGACGCAAGTGCTCCAGTTCCGCCAGGGCCAGCAGGTCCAGTCCCCTGGGGGATTGAACGTGACCGTCTATGAGACCGGTGAGGGCGGTCCAGGTCGTGAACTCTGGGTAGTCGAGGAGCCAGATCAACCTCTGGCACGGCTTGGGGCGGGCGGGGTGCATCACGTCGCTTTTCGGGTGGCGAATGGTGAGGAACAGCGTTACTGGCGCGACCGTGTGGGGGGTGCCGGATTGTACGTCTCGCCCATTGTCAACCGCTTCTACTTCCAGTCGATCTACTTCCGCATCTCCAACGGCATCCTGTTTGAGATCGCAACCGATGGTCCGGGCTTCGCAACAGATGAAGCGCTGGACTCGCTTGGTGAGAAATTGGCCCTGCCGCCATTTCTCGAACCGCAGCGGGAGTCGATCGAAGCGAACCTGAAGCCAATTGTCATGAAAGCGCAGTAAAGGGACTGGCTTTTCGCCTTCAGTACTACTGGACAACGTTACGTTCAACTGATTCTGCTGTTTCGCTGAACCCGTGGAAAGAGGCGAAAACCAGACTATAGTTTCTCCTATCCGTTTGTGCTTGGCAATACTCCAGTCCTCTCTGTGGGTGCTCCGTTTGCCAATGATCTCAGTAGCCCAGACGGTGACAGCAGCGCCCACAAACGCTATTCCCAAGTTCAGTGTCGCGCCGTCCACCCAAGCTGTTAACGAGTCGCCCTCGATGACCTCCTTGATCAAAGAAACGCCGTTGAGAGTAGACCGGCCAGGAGCAGGGCTACAACCTTTACAGTCAAATAGAGTATAATCCTCCACTGCCCAACGCTATCACACGTTAGGGAAGGCCAATTGCGAAGAACATGTGACATCTGATGAATCTGACCGAATTCTTACTGCTGGGATTCTTTTGCTTTCCTGGATAGATGTGATGACACAGAACATGGGGAGTATGCGAGAGAATACACATGAATCTACCAGTCGGTGAATTGAAGGATAGCATTGACGCCCTGGGATATCGGCCTGATCGACATCGTGCGTTTACAGCAGAGCTTCTGGCTGAAGCGGAAGACGAAATGCTGCAAGCGATTGTTAAGGAGGCCGCGCGGGATCTCTCAGCACCAATTGCTCTCGTAAATCTCGTACTTGAAGAGATTCAATTCTTCAAAGCGCATTATGGCCTTCCCGAGGATCTGGCAACCGCCCGAGGAACGGAACGTGATGTGTCGTTTTGCCAGTTTGTTGTTCGTGATGGCGAGTCTTTCGAGGTTACGAACGCCAGGCAAGATACCCGAGTACCACAGCACCTCGTCAAGCACCACGACATTCAAGCTTACCTGGGCCTTCCCGTGATCTTCGATGACGTAATCGTCGGTTCTCTATGCGTGATTGACACCAAACCTCGTGAGTTTTCGGAAGCGGATCACTCAACTTTGCGAAGTCTGGCGAATCGGGTTAACCAACGGCTGGGGGAAATCGGCCAGAGTCAACGAGCGGCACACGCAAAAATGCTTAGCGAGGCTACGGTTCCTGTGCTGGCCGAGCTTGGCGAGACGCTATCTGACATTCATGAAAGAGCAACAGCCGGACGCCTAACCGCGGCAGCGCTGGCCTCGTTCTTCCGCTTGGTAGAGCATGCCGTCTCGGGCGGATACACACCGCCCGAACACTTGCGGCTCTCGCTCAGAGCAGCTCAGGAAGCACTAGATGAATGCGAGAACGGTTATTACGACATTGAAGCCAGCGCCGGTGATGCCGAGGACATCCGGATCGCTTTGGAGCACGGCGTGTTACCGTCATCGAAAACGCGTCTCTCGGAAGTGGCCGCTTCCGGCTGGGAGCTGGCACGTCAGAACACGACACCAATTGGCGGAGCGAAATGGCCAGAACTGTCGTTTGATCCGGTCATTGCTACACCGCGCCCCTTGGCAGTCGTTCTAGTTTCAACCTGTCTATCAACCCTGGCTGCTCGGATGGCCAGTCTTGATTTGCAGGGTCGCCTAACTATGGACGCTGAAGATCTTGGCGCGCAGGTGGGAGTCCTCATTGGAACCAATGCAATCCCCAATGACGCCATTCAAGATATTGTCTTGGAGTTGAGCCCACTCACGAAAGACAACCCCTCTGTCGCTGTTCAAGCAACAAGTGATGCTATTCGGTTGATGTTCGCTGTAGCGAAATAACGTGTACCGCTATTATCGGCAGGATTGGGTGACCGCAAGCTGCAGGTTCCCTTAGTACGATTCGGTGAATGATGATTGTTCTGTTTCAGTACCTATTGGGGGGCAGTCCAGTCAAAAATGCTCCAAAACCGGCACTTTTCTACCACTGCAGTTTCGCCTTTCTTGCGTCGATTTGGCGAAACTCCAGTACCTAAACAACATGCTAAGGTTTGACGGACTATAGCCAGACCGGAGTTTCGCGCATCGGCGCGAACTCCGGGCAAGTCAGAGGGAGAAATAAGCTGTGATCGACCTGAAGGATCAAGTCTTGATGATTACCGGCGCGACCGGCGGACTCGGCCCGACGGTGGTGCGCACCGCCGCCGAGATGGGCGCGCGTCTGGCGCTCACCGGACACGCCGCACCCGATCTGGACGCGCTGGTCGCCGGCCTGGGGATGGATTCCAGCGACCTGTTCGCCGCGCCCTCTGACGCGACCGACGAGGCTAGTGTTAATGATTTCGTCGGCCAAGCCATCGCCCGGCTGGGCCACATTGACGCGCTGCTGAACATCGCGGGCGGATACCGGGGTGGGGGTGTGCTGGATATTGACCTGGCCGACTGGGACTTCTTGATGGCGCTAAACGCCCGCTCGGTGCTTTTGATGTGCCGCGCGGTGGTGCCCCACATGGTCGAACGCGAGGGCGGCAAGGTGGTGAACGTGGGCGCGCGCGCCGCGTTGCGCGTCTCAAAGGGCTCTGCTGCTCACAGCGCTTCCAAGAGCGTCGTCATCCGCCTGACCGAGGCACTGTCGGCTGAGGTGAAGAATAGAGGCGTCAACGTCAACTGTGTGGTACCCAGCACGATCGACACGCCCGCCAACCGCACCGCGATGCCCAAAGCGGACTTCGGCAGGTGGGTCACGCCTCAGGAAGTCGCCAACGTGCTGCTGTTTTTGGCCTCCGACGCGGCAAGCGGGATACACGGGGCGATCATCCCGGTCTTTGGGCGAGTCTGATCCAACTGGATTTTCTCCAGTAGTGTAGTCCAATTATGAGCAGAGACAAAGCTGACGTAGACTGGCCGAGTGCCTGTCTGCCTCGTTGGGAAGTGTGCCATGCTCAAGCCCAACGCTGATGTCTCTCTCCAACCGAGCCCAACCTGACCACGCTTTTGCTCTCCCGCATGGAGGGTCGTTTTGAGGCTGCCAGCACGGCGGCAGAGGCAGGCTTGGACGATCATCGTTCCGCGCGAAATTGGCGAAGCTCCAGTACAACGCTATTCAGCCTACCAGGGGGCACGCCATGCTCAAAACCGGCTACGATGTCTGGCGAAAATCCAGATGGCTATATTCGGGCGTGTTCGACACGGGGTGATATACTTCTCTTGCACGGCAGACAAAGCGCTTTATCCAGCTCGACTTCTACGGGAAGGGACTTAGAACGAGAAAGTTTCAATTGCGCTCTGGGATTCCCTTTTGACGTGGAAAGGACACGCCTTCATGGACGCACCAGTGATCAGCGCCGATCTGCGAAGTAGGCTCCTGGCGATGCAGAGGGACGAGATTACCAGTTACCATACGTATCTCAAGCTGGCGGAGATGACGCGGGACGCGCAAAACAGCGATACACTGCACCGCATCGCCGAGCAGGAGCACCGCCACTACCTGACCTGGAAACGCTATACGCAGCGTGACGTCAGGCCAGATGCGCTCAAGGCCCGCTTTTTTTTCTGGATTGCCAAGCTGCTTGGCCTGACTTTCGGCATCAAGTTGATGGAGAAGGGTGAGGAGACCGCCCAGGCAGACTACAGAGATATATTGCAGGCCATCCCGGAGGTGGAGGAGGTCTTAAGAGAGGAGGAGATTCACGAAGCAGAGCTGATTGATATGTTAGACGAGGAGAGCCTGAAGTACGCCGGATCGATCGTGCTGGGGCTGAACGATGCCCTGGTTGAACTGACCGGTGCATTGGCCGGGCTGACCTTTGCCTTCTAGAACACGCGCCTGATCGCACTGGCGGGCCTCATCACCGGCATCTCCGCGTCAATGGCCATGGCCGCCTCGGAGTACCTGTCCACGCGAGCGTCAGGCGAGGAGCAGGATCCCGTCAAGTCGGCGCTCTATACGGGTATCGCCTACATTATCACAGTGATCTTCCTGGTGCTGCCTTACCTGCTGGTCAGCAACTACCTGATCTGCCTGGTGTGGACTCTGGCGCACGCAGTCCTGATCATCGCGGCGTTCAATTACTACATCTCCATAGCCCAGGATTTGCCGTTTCGTAAGCGCTTCATGGAGATGACAGCGATCAGCTTTGGCGTGGCGATCCTGTCGTTCGTGATTGGAAGCGTTATCCGGCGGGTGTTTGGCGTCAGAATTCGTGGGAGAAAAAGTGGTGTAAACTTAAGAGATACTTTCCCCGCCCAGGCTGGCTGAGAAAGGAGCTACAGCATGGCGAAGGAAGGATCTGCAGAGGACACCATC
>Ga0180438_10002925_pt1 | contig 26782 bp, 24 predicted proteins | sample SS_ome_12_FD_132455 | JGI IMG/M metagenome (GOLD analysis project Ga0180438, IMG submission 132455) | Hypersaline lake sediment archaeal communities from the Salton Sea, California, USA - SS_3_D_2 metaG | ecosystem: Environmental > Aquatic > Non-marine Saline and Alkaline > Hypersaline >... | reverse complement strand
CAGTCTTAAACAGGTACAAATAGACTAAATTTCAAAAGGAAGCGTAAACTTTTTAGAGTCATTATATTAGGATTGGTGAAAAATAAATCTCTCAAACAATTGAGAAACGAGTAAGTTGCATAGATTTCAAAACGATTGGAAATGTGTAAACGTCAACAATCTGAATTATTCATTAGAAGTGTTTTAAAAATCATTAAAAGAACAATAAGGTTGAAAGAAAAAACGAGGATGAGAAATATGGTAACTACTGAAGTTGGCGATACTTTTGAAGTACATGACCTATCACTTGCAGAAGATGGAAAGAACCTCATCGAATGGGCAGAATTGCACATGCCTGTGCTTCGAAAAATTCGTGAACGTTTTATAAAGGAAAAACCTCTCCAAGGTGTTCGTGTCGGTTGCTGTCTTCATATCACAAAAGAAACGGCAGTTTTAGGACAAACACTTAAAGCTGGAGGTGCAAAAGTTTTCCTCTGCGCATCAAATCCTTTAAGCACTACTGACGAAGTAGCTGCTGCATTAGCAGAAGAAGATGGCATTCACGTGTACGCCTGGAAATTTATGGACACTGAAGGTTACTACAGATCGATTTCCAATGTTATCAAGAATGAGCCCCAAATTAGCGTTGATGACGGTGCCGACCTAGTTGGAATCTTGCATAAAATGAAAAGAGGAGAGCAAGCCCCAGAGGTAGATATAGTAAAAAAGGTGTTAGGGGAAAGAACAGATTGGATTGATAATGTGTGGGCAGGTGCGGAAGAAACAACCACAGGTGTAATAAGACTGAGGGCGATGGCAGCGGACGGTGCAATGCTTTATCCTATTCTTGCAACAAATGATACTCCAACAAAGTGGGATTATGATAATTATATCGGCACAGGTCAGAGTACAATTGATGGTGTTTTGAGAGCTACAGCAGATTTGCTAGCTGGAAAGGTCTTTGTGGTTGCAGGATACGGACGTTGTGGACGAGGAATAGCGATGAGAGCAAAGGGCATGGGCGCAAGACGTGTCATAGTAGTAGAAGTAAAACCGCATAAGATACTTACTGCCGCCCTTGAAGGCATGGATGTAATGCCTATAAAAGAGGCTGCAAAAGTAGGAGATATCTTTGTAACTGCTACAGGTTGCAAGAACGTAATTGCACAGGAACATATGGAATTAATGAAAGATGGAGCAGTTCTAGCGAACTCTGGACACTTCAACGTTGAGATTGACATACCTGGACTTGAAGAAATTGCTGTAGAAAAGAAAGAAATCCGACCTCTTGTGAATCAGTATATATTAAAAGATGGCAGACGGATATTTCTTCTTGCCGACGGACGACTTGTCAACTTGGCAGCTGCAGAAGGACACCCCTCAGAGGTCATGGACATGAGTTTTTCTGATCAAGCACTAGCGGTTGAGTGGATTTGCAAGAATAAAGATGACCTTAAAAATAGAGGCGGAGTCGTTATTGACATTCCAGAAGAAATCGACAATCAAGTTGCTCAACTAAAGTGTGAAGTAATGGGTCTAAAGTATGATCTACTAACACCAGAGCAAGATAAGTATCTAAAAAGTTGGGAAGAAGGTACATAGTGATTGCTTGTAACACCTCACACCTTCTTTTTCAATTTAAGTTATTTTTGAACCTGGATGAAGAGGTCGATCAACCATTAGAAGGCCTAAAGCACCTGTTTGCGGATCTTCTGCTGCTAAGAGCATTCCATTAGATTTTAGACCACGGATTTCTGCCGGTTTAAGATTAACTAGTACTATTATCTGTTTATTCACTAATTCTTCTGGTTTATAGTAGCCGATTAGTGATGAAACAATTTGCCGTGTTCCAAGCTCGGCACCTAGATCTACTTCCATGCGAATTAACTTTTCAGTACCTTCAACACGCTCTGCAACGACAACTTTTCCTACACGCATATCTAATGTTTTGAAGTCATCAAACGTAATGAGTGGAGTGGGTTCAGAAGGTTCAGTAGGTTCAACTAGTGTTGCTTGTAACTTTTCTTCTTGAGCCTTTATTATTTTGTCATCTATCTTGGCGAACAGGGGCTCAGGATCTTCTACGATTTTATGCCCTGCTGGAAATCCTTCAAGGGCTGCGTCCCAGGTCTGCTCGTGCACAGAATCCTCAAGACCCAGAGCTTTCCACAATCTTTCTGCTACAAAAGGTAAGTATGGTTCCATAAAAATAGCAAGTGCTCTAACTACTTTTGCACACACACCAAGCGTAGTTTTTGCTTTTTCTGGTGCTTCTTTTATCGCTTTCCATGGGGCTTTATCATTAAAGTATTTATTGCACTTATGCATGAAGTCCATGATGCTTGTTAAACCAGTACGGAGTTCAAAAGACTCTATACTTTTTTCAATATTCTTTTGCAGTTCACCAACATGTTCTAAAAGCTTGTTATCGGCTTCATCGAGATCATTGATTTCTTGGACTACACTGTCAAAGAAGCGATTGGTAAAAGTAAGCGTTCTGTGAATGAAATTTCCGAGATCTGAAACAAGTTCATTATTAACTTTTGTTTGATACTCTTTCCATTTAAAGTCCGCATCTTCCAAAAGATTGGAGTAACTAATCCAGTAATATCGTAAGGTATCAGGATCAAAGTTATCCAGGAATTCAGTGAGTCCGACGTACCAGCCTCTACCTTTGGACATTTTGCGTCCTTCAAGGTTTCCATATCCATATGTGGGGATTTTGGTAGGTACTCGATGGCCAGAGCCCATCAGTTCGGTAGGCCAAAAAAGTGCATGATGGTATACTATCCCCTTTCCAATGAAGTGAATTAATTCAGTACTTTTTTCCTCTGCAAGATCCTTTAACCAAAATTCTTTCCATTTCAATTCATCTTTCGCTACCTCGATTGCCCACTCCATGGTAGAAGTCTTGTAACCAAGAAAAGCGTCAAACCAGACATAAACAACCTTTCCTTCAGCATTATCGAGGGGAACAGGAACACCCCAGTCTAAATCACGAGTTATACAGATGTCTTCCAAGCCAGGTTCAAGATATTGCCCAATTAAATATTCCTTACCGTAAACTGGGAGCACATCTTCCTCTTCTAGCCATTTTCTTAATTTTTCTGCAAAATTTGAAAGTTTGAGATACCAGTGCTTGCTTACTTCAATTAGGGTAGCTTCACCGCAGAGCTTACAATGTGGGTACAACAGTTCACCCTCGTGAAGGGCTCGACCGCAACTGTCACATTCATCTCCTCGTGCTTGATCAAACCCGCAATAAGGGCATTTTCCTTCTACATATCTATCTGGTAAGAATCTCTTATCATTAGGACAATAGGGGAGCGAAAGATCCTTCTCATAGATGTGACCAGCTTCATATAGTTTTAAAAAAACGTCTTGAGTGTTTTCATAATGTAGTTTTCTACTTGTTCTTGAGAAATTATCAAACGAAATACCAAGGCGCTTGAAATCATTCGCATCTTGCTCATAATATTTTGTAGCAACCTCAATTGGCGTAACGCCCTCTTCCTCAGCCCGTATACTAATAGGTGTACCATGTTCGTCAGTACCACTTACAAACACTATCTCATGGCCCTTTAATCTGCAATAACGAACATAGATATCTCCAGGGATATATGTACTCCGTGCATGAGCTATATGCAACTCAGAATTAGCGTATGGGAGAGCGCATGTCACGAGAATCTTTCTTTTTTTCATTGCCACCACCACAAGCCCCGTTCACTTATAACGAGGTTCTTGACTTACTTAATCTTTTTAATAGGTTTCAATAGGTACTAGAACCGTAGATTAGACTTTTCATAAGACTCTAATCGCCTTATATCTATTGTGCATATAATAGTTGTGTTTAGAGTTCTATTGAGAGGACTTTAGTTTAAAGCATCTTGAATTCCTTAAAGAAAAAATCAGTATGAACTAAGAATACTGAATGGTTATTATTAACTACACTTTCAAACTCGGGGCACTAAACAATGGGATACCCATCACGTTCTCTTATATCCAAAGTTCGCCTGAAAAGAGCCCTTCTTAGTTGTTACGACAAAACTGGACTCGAAGAACTTACAACAGTCCTTTCAAAAGAAGCAAACATCGAATTAATAGCGTCTGGAGGTACAGCAAAACACCTGAAGAATGCTGGGTTGAAAGTAACACCAATAGAAAAAATAACAAGTTTTCCAGAAATGCCTGGAGAACTAGTGAAAACAATTCACCCGAAAATACACGCTGCGCTTCTGGCAGAAATAACCACTTCAGGTGAATTGACAGAAAAAATAAATCCAGAACAATTGCAGTTTTTGGAAGCCCATGAAATCAAACCTATAGATTTAGTGGTTTGTAATCTTTATCCTTTTAAGGAAACTGTCATAAAACAAAGTTCGATAGAAGCTTGCCGAAGCCAAATTGATATAGGTGGCTCTGCGCTAATAAGAGCGGCTGCGAAAAATTATCCTCGCGTAGCAGTACTTACAAACTCGGATCAGTACGAACATTTTCTAAGGCAGGTCGAAAAGCAAGATTGGTGCACCACATTCGAACAAAGAATTGAACTTGCTAAACAAGCATTTCAAGTCATCGCAGAATATGAGTTTCAAATCGTTAAGTTTATGGAAAATGTAAATCAAAATTTAGATCGTTCAAAACAATTCTATCTAATATAAAAAAAGAAGTAATCAATATTTAGTGAATTCCCAAAAGGGAAAAAATCTTGGAAAACTAAGCGAACTAATAACAATATTCAATTGGCCCTCAAGCTTGCACTGGGGCTTGAGTTATTAGCAGACTAGTGACTACTTGGTATCCAAACCATATTCCAAATCCGATGAGAATTATGCCACAAACAAGAGAAACGTATTTTAGAAATTTACCACCAACTCGTTTTCCTCCCTTTCCTAAAACTAAAGCAAGGACGAAAAACCAGAGAACGACTCCTACAACAACAAAGAAACTGTAGAAAAGGGCACTCAATTGAGTGACTCCGCCGATTACTGAGGAAAGGTAGGATCCAAATATACCAATCCAAAAAATGATAGTGAGTGGATTGGCAACTGTAATCAAGTAACCCGCTGGAAATGACCATCGTATTGACATTTTTGCAGAGTTATCTTCCTCTTTCGACTGTGGATCAATACCTTTAAACTGGAAAAAATCTTTGATTGCTATAAAACCCAAGTAGATCAAGATTATACATCCGAAAACCCAGATCACTATTTTAGCAAGGGGGTACAGAAAAAGAACAGAAAGCCCAAAAAATACAATTAATAGGTATGTTGAGTCCGCGGCTGCAGCCCCTAAGCCCGTCAAAAATCCGTGATAAAACCCATTTACGCCGCGCTTGATAACCTCCGTTGTTGTTGGGCCAACGGGAGCGGCTAAGGATATCCCTATAAGAATAGCGATGAGGATTTCCACAATCATATCTGGCTATCTAATGCGGTTTTTTAAAAACCTTTACTTTGTAGCGAAACACCATCAGTTTTTAGAGTTTATAAGTTTGAACCTACTAGAATTATGTTTAAGTATTGTTTTTTCTTAAGGTTTTAAAAAGAGAAAACGAGGTGTATTAAAATGAAAAAAGAAGTAGTAGTTTCTGATAAGATCCCAAAGCCAATTGCACCTTATAGTCCAGGCATAAAAGCAGGCAATTTTATTTTTGCATCGGGGCAAGTTGCGTTGGATTCCTTAACTGGAGAAATTGTAGGCGATACAATAGCCGAACAAACAGAACAGGCGTTGAAGAATCTAAGAGACGTTATTGAGGCTGCTGGAAGTTCTTTAGAGCATGTAGTAAAAACCACAGTCTTTTTAAGCGACATGAATGATTTCAAAGAGATGAATGCCGTGTACGGCAAATTCTTTCAAAATAATCCTCCAGCGCGAAGTACAGTTCAAGTAGGTCTTGTTCTAGGATTTAAAGTTGAGATTGAAGCGATTGCTATAATCCCATAAACTGCTTTGCTCAATATAATAAGATCCAACATCCCTTTCTTTTTTACCGCCTCGATAGCATAATTTGCTTATTTCGGAAGTTTTTAGTAAATTAAATGAACTTAATTTATACCTGTGAGGTGTGTATACTCTATCCATAAAGTTGGACAACTATGGACAAAGTTGTCCTACCCCGTCGATAGAGGAAACGGGACGGTTTCGATTTGTAGTTTTAAGAGTAAAGCGCTGATTCGTGCGCTATTAGCATGACGATTGCCCATATAGCCACACTCGGGATCGATGCACTTAAACTCATCATAGGCTATGTTTTTAGCCCGTGTCTTTCTTAGCCCCCTACCTTGGGTATAACACTCTGAACAGATGTGGCTGGTATAGGGGGTGACTATTCTGCTCCCTTTATATTTCGGTAGTAGTCCTTGCTCTTTTAAATCTGAGACCCATTCTAGGAAGGTATCATACAAGTTTTTTCGTTTTGGCATGTAGGTAACTCCAGTTGCTAGTGCTCCCTTCTTTCCACGGGTTGAAATTCCCTGAATACCATCCCAGGCGGCATAACTAGCTCCTGTTCAGCAGTAGCTATCGCTATGAGGTATTTCCCGATTCGATTAAAGTCCGCTCCGATATAGTCTCCGGAAGGGAACGCTAGGGCGTCGAATTGACGATCCCAGGCGGTAATGAATGTTCCTGAATGGACAAAAGCCGAGGGGTCAGAAGCGGTCAGTATTATATCGGCTACTATTTTGTTGGTGGGACCTTTTGGCACATTAAGTCGAATGGATTTTACCTGCGCTCCTCGATTGAGGCAGTCACGAATCTTTGGTGAGGCACATACGCGAAACCAGAAGGTGGCTTTTTTTCTGCCGCGAAGTACACCTTCCTGCAACTGGTCAGGGGAGTAAATAGGGAGTCCCAGCCAGATAGGCTCGCCTCTTTTTAATAATTCGGTCGCCTCTTTATTAGTAAGATACGTGTTAACTTCCTTCCCATTGTTGTTACGCTTCTTTTTTCCCGGATAGGCTTGGCGTTCTATCACGTATTTATTAAAGAGCAGGTTTAGGGGGAGGTGTGACTTAGTTCTCTTTTTGCTTTTATAAGGACGAACCACGCAGTTCTCGGGCGCAAACACTCTCTTAAACTGACCAGTCGCACCTGAGGTGTCATAGATACGTGCGAATGTGAGTGCTACAATCCCTCGAAGCGCTGTAAACAACCGCGTGATCCTGTGGTTCTTTACGGTTTTCAAGTGTATAAATAATTTAGCGACCGCAGATGTAAATTTATTCCCTGGCAGGTAATACTTAAATACTGCCCTGAAATGATCGGCATTAGCTAAAATGAGTCGAAGTTTCTTGAGAAAGGTACGTGAATTCTGATCGCCAATCGACACTGCATCCAGCGAGTTCATGGTCTGCTCGACTGAGTGACATAGTTGCTCCCCTGCTTGGACAAATACCTCTCCACTGATGTTGGTGCAATGGATAGCTATTTCTTGTTGTAATGTAGGTGTCCAGTCCTTTAATCGCATTTTTAATGCCTGATACGCCGCCCACAACTGTTTGGGTAAGAATGGCGCTAGGTCAACTGAGGGATCTTGAATCAGATGGAGTACGTGCCGTTTTTGTAAGAGACCGATCACCCGCAACTCATCCTCACTGGTGACTTGTGCTTTACAATGATTCGCTAACTCGTTCATCACTGCAGTTAACGACTCTACCTGAAATTTGACCGGAAGGTGTGGATCTATTTTTCGACGCCAGCCCACCAGCGTGTTCCTGACCCAGCCTAGGTCTACCTTCCAGGCTTTTGCTAAATAGTACAAAAAGTACTTTGGCAGGGAATAATAGGTCATCAGAATGGGTAACACCGCCGAAAAATCAGTGACGTCATCCTGTTTCAGATATAATAAGTTCCTGACATAGTCTACTTTGTTTCGAGTATTTCGGTAGACTTCCATCATGCCAGTCATCTGTTCCATGGCGAGCTGGTCAATATTCCGTCCAGATCCCAAGTACGCTGAAGCTGCTTTATAGGAGCGGGCACTTAATAGAGATTTCGAGATCTTAGTAGTAGCAAGGGCAACTTGGATGAGCGCGTCTCTCTTTTCAGGTAGTTTATCAATATTCTTCACGGCAAAGTTGTTGATATGAGCACAAATCAGTTTAAGACTCTTATTGGCTAATAACTGATAATCATGTAAAGAGATCTCTGTCGGTGCGGGCTGGCAGGGTACTCAAAGGTGGGAACTTCACTCTTTGAGAATCTACTAGCATGTAATTCCCCCACCTGAATATTATGCTCAGCAATCAGCGCGTTGATGCGTTTTATTTCTGTTAAGAGCTGGTTGCCTGAGCAACTGAAATAACTGTCAAAAAGAGTTTCATACTGGCTAATAACACGTTCATTAGCCCGTTGTAAGGAGTTATAGCGTTTGAATTGTTCAAAGGCGAGTCTTCTGGGGTTCTTGTAGTGGTGTGCAAGTCCTTCGAAGTTTTTCAGTTGTTTGGAGGTAAATCCCTTGGAATGTACTCGTTGAAGAAATCGAAGCACCTGTTGTCGGCGCATTAAGTCCCTAAACTCTATCAGGAGGCTCTCAGGGCAACGTAATCCTACTTTGTAGGTTCGTAATAGTTCACCAGTGGAAGGGGTGTTTCGATTCATGGTAGTGTTCATGATGTTACCAGCATCCTGTTACTGGTTTAAGAGTCTTAATGCGATAACTAATGCGCTACATATTATTCTTCTTTAAGTGTGATTAATAAACTCCACTATTTCACGTTTAAGTGGTGAATTCTTCCATAAGGTAGCGTTGTTCAATCAAGTATCGCTCTCAGTTGTTTGAGGTCGAAGGTAACGAAATCGCAAAATTAGGAACATTGCATATCGCAGTGGAGGCGTACGAATACGGCTGGTTTGACATACATTCTTCTTTCTTATACATTTCCTACCCATCTTTTTTTTATGATGCTACCACGCCACTTTCAAAATTGTCAAAGAGTAATAATGACATGCGACGAATTTGCTTAATTGAAAACCTTTATAGTATAACAGAGAATCTTATTCAATTCGAGAGGTGGATATACTGTCTAAAGAAAAAGAATCATGTTCTTTTGGAGGATGAGGCGGTAGTCCTTGGACATGGATCATTGTCTTCGCAGTCCTAGGGTTACTCATTCTCTTGTCGTTTTTAACATAAAAAAATCTCAAGAATAAATAGAATGAAAAGGCCTCTAAAACGAGTGGGGCTTTGGACGGCGGGTGCAACTCGCCTTTTAATTCGCTGAGATGAAAAGAAAAAGGAGAAAAAAGAACTTCTAAGTAAGTATATCATGGAAAGTGAGAAGTTCAATATCAAGAGGCTTTTTTGTAATATTTCCTAGTCGAGCACCGATCAGGTATTTGATATTTTTCTCTGAAGCAATATCTGATAATCGCTGAGTAATAACCCCATCAAACACAATTGCGTATACTCCTTCTATTGATTGAAGTTTATTAGTGAGTTCTGAGACTGGCATTGAATCTATTGAATTAAGTTCCTCACCAAATAAAACGGCTTCGGAAGTTTCTGTAATGTTCTCTGCGCTTTCTATAAGAGGTTCAGGTACTTTGGGAGTCTTTTTCTTCTTTTTAGTACTTTCTTTTGTGGGTTTTTTTACACTTTTAACTTCCATACGTGGTTTGTCTTGACCTTCGAGGTATTGTTCAATGGGTATTTTGTTCCGAAGTTCTTTGATAATTTCTTTTCGTGACAATTCTTCAACTTCTCTATTCGGTGGAGCGCGAGCAACATAGTCTATTTCTGTAAGTTGCAACAGTTCTTTAAGGACAAGTTCGCCACCTCGGTCTCCATCTACGAATGCAATAGCGGTTTTCTTACGTGAGAGAGTGACAATAGTATCTGGGATAGATGTACCTTCAACAGCAATCACATTACGGAAACCATGCTTAAGAAGGTTTAATACGTCAGCTCGCCCTTCTACAATAATAATGGTCTCCGACTCGTTGATTTCTGGTCCAGCAGGAAGTTGATCCTTTCCATATTTCATGATGACTCCTAAACGTGCCGCTTTGATAACTTCTTCGCTTATCCTCTGACTCTCAGGGATAACGTCATCTTCCCATGCTCTAAGGATCTGTGTTGCCCGATTTATGATATTTTTGCGTTTTTCATCACGTACATCTTCGATTTTCGCCATGCTGACATGTGCTAAACATGGGCCGACTCTATCAACCGTTTCAAGAGCGGCCGTTAAGATGGCAGTTTCAATTTTATCTAAACTTGAAGGAATGGTGATGAATCCGGTTGATTTCCCGCCTTTTGAATCAATACTTACTTGAATTCTACCAATGCGACCTGTCTTTTGAAGTTCGCGAATGTCTAATTCTTCGCCAAGTAATCCTTCTGTTTGACCAAAGATCGCGCCAACGACGTCTGACTTCTCAACCACTCCATCAACTTCTATTTTTGCACGAACAACATATTTTGTCGTGCTATAAGATTCAAAATTCTCATTCATAATTAACATCCTCCATTTTTCAAAAAGAGATTTCACTATATTTTACAATGGATCGAAATAATCGATAATGCTCAATTTGAAAGTGAAATTAATTTTAAGGTATAACGTAAACTAAATCTTTCTTTAACTCTCCTCCTATTTATGATATGATTTGCTAATGTAATTTTTACGAATGTAAAGAAAATTATAACAGCTATCTTTACTTTATTTTTTGGAACTGATCACATTATAACTTTAATCCTTACCGATAGTATGTTGACTCGATACTTGGAGTTTTGAGACTAACGAGTTGAGGCTTTCAACATCTTTTGTCAGTCGACTAAACACTTTTTTCATTTTGAGCCAATGTATTAAATCGGCTTTACAACGCTTTGATTCTAGATGACTTGCCAGTTTTTTTGAAAGTTTTTCTCCTTGATCATCGAAGTCTGCTAAGAGTATAATTCGATTATAATGTGCGAGTTGCTCTGTGACTTCAAATAAAGGGTCACCAACATGAACGCAATGAATAGGTCCTCGTATACCAAGTGCACGTAAAGATGCTTTATCTTTTTTTCCTTCCACGATAATCGGGGTCCCGCTATTTGCATCTACCATTAAGTCGTGAAGGACATTGTCCATTTTTTCGGTCCAGTTTTGTGAAGGAAACTGACTAGTTCTCTTTTTTCTAGACAATTTTGATGCATCTGCTTTTAGTATTTATATGCATAACTCTTGGCACATTGTAGAGTATCATAATTGCTTTTACGCATTTGCACGATTCTTATCTCTTAATTAAAAAGAATACCCGTAGCTTTATAAAGCTACTGAAAGCAGTATCTTGCAGACGAGCACGATGCAAGGAATATACCAATTCATCAATGCATCGAAAATGATTATAATTAACTTAATGACAAAGGCAAAAATCAAAGAAAGGCGAGAAACGTGGAAATTCCTGAGATAATCACCCGAAATCTGGAAGAAATCCTAACAGAAGAGGAACTAATAGAATTACTAAGATCTAAGAAGAAGATTAGGACATACGTCGGCTATGAAACAAGTGGATTTGTCCATATTGGGACTGCATCTACTGCTTTAAAGCAATTAGATTTCTATAATGCAGGATGGGAAGTTGTAGTTCTTTTAGCAGATCTTCATACATTTTTAAATTCAAAAGGATCGAAAGAATGGATTGAAAGTATGATAGACTATTGGAGAGAAATATTCAAAGCCTTGGGATTGAAAAAAGCGGAATATGTGACAGGATCAGAGTTTGAATATGAACAAAAATATGTCTTGGATTTATTGAGGTCAATGCTTCTTACAACACAAATACGAGCAAGACGCAGTATGGATGTAATATCAAAGGAAATGGAAGATCCAAAAGTGGCTCAACTCGTCTATCCATTAATGCAATCGTTAGATATAGGTGCACTTGACCTTGATGTAGCCCACGGTGGGATGGAACAACGAAAAATACACGTACTCTCACGTGAACTCTTGCCAAAATTGGGTTACAAAAAACCAGTATGTGTTCATGGCACACTACTTTCATCTATAAAGGGTCCTGGAGAAAAAATGAGTTCAAGTAAGCCAGAGACTGTTATTCTTGCCCATGAAAAGCCAGAAAGTATAAGAAATAAGATGCAAAGCGCTTATTGTGTTAAAGGACAAGAGGAAGATAATTTCCCGCTTGATGTAGCGAAAATGATTGTATTTCCTGTATTAGGTGAATTAACGGTTATTCGCCCTGAAAAATTTGGTGGTGATGTACGCTACAATCGAGTCGAAGATATTGTTGCTGACTTCGTACAAGAAAAACTTCATCCACTAGATTTGAAGAAAGCAGTAGCAGAAGCAACAATAAATGTTTTCGCTGAAGTAAGAGATATGATTGATTCAAATAGAGATCTTCTTGATCCTTTAAAAGAAAAATATGGTACAAAATTAGTTGAGGAATTGAGTATCTAAAATATTACTTTTTCTTGTTTTGTCTTGAATTAACTTAATTTAAGAAGAAATAGAGGGATGTTAGTGTTTCCTGACACTAACTCGATGCAATCATAGGTCGGCAGTTGCTCTCATTCCTTTGCACCGTTCTCTCATGCCAGGTGATCTTAACAACCCTCTCCCGCTGGCTGTCTCACGTCTGGGTTGACTCTGTTTTCATTGAAAATGGGTGACACACCCTGTCTCAACAAGAGCCCTATGTCGTGAATTTTAAATAACCAACGTTGCTCCAGATGTCGCCTTAGTTTTGCTCTTAGCCATCATCGTTATTCCTAGGCTAGTCCTCGAAAAAGGTCTTTCCTTTCATCGCGATTAACTATTTGTCGAAGAGACTATTTAAGGATATTTATACTGTTCCTTTCACAATAGACATTATTCCCTGCAATAATTTCTATCAAGATATGATACAAACCTATTCGAATTAATCTGATGATTAAAATCTTAAAAAGACATTAAGAAGAGCCAAAAACATGAATGTACTTTGAAAAAATGATTGAAGACATATCCTCAATGATTTTCGGCGTTTTCGCCTTTGATTTATAAATAGAAACCTTGAGTTTAAGCGGAGCTTTGATTTCAAACTTGACTTTCGCTCTAAAATCCCTTCTAAAACGAAAATTTTATACATTGACTTATTTTTATAATACAGTGATAATATGGTCAGAATTGATTTCAAAAAGAAATTTTCAAAATTCAACTTGTTTAAATTTGCATTCTGGTTAATCATCATTCTATCTATTGCAAGCTTTATTTCTGTCCTATTTCTACACAATCAAGGCCATATAACTGCAAATACTAATGATATTAGTTTTTCGTACTCTATTTTCTCAAATAGTCTTAGCCTTATTTTTAGCATCATTGGTTTTCTTATAGCAATAATTGTATTCTTAGTGCAGTACATCGGAACAAAGTTCGATTCTCACGAATTAGAAAAATCCCCGATATCCAATATGTACTTTCTAATACTATTACTTATTCTAGCTTCATATATTGTGTGTACTTGGATGAAATCTCTCAAAAACTTTCCAAAATTAATCATCTCTGGGCTGCGATTCTTTTACAAAAGTCAACATTAATGTATCAAAAGCAATTCTTGAAGTTCTTAGAATTAGCAAAATATGAAAAAGCAATATTTAATGATTTTTTTATCAAATCGTTTTTCGATAAACTTGCAGAACTTCTTAATGATGCAAAGAATACACATAATTTAACGCACATTACAATAATTTTCGCTTCTATCTATGGATTAGATTCATTTGCTCAGAAGATTGCAGTCGTTGATTTGACTGATTTAAGGAATGATCTAACAAAAAGCGTCATAGTAAATTACATCAAAAATTTGATAAAGTTCACGAAAACAATCCTAGAAGATAATTCAATAAAAAATGATCACAGAATTTATGATTCTTTGTCTGAAATGCTTTTTCTTATAACTAAGTCGATGGATATCGATGATACAGATAAATCAGACCTCATTGAAATGTTGTCGAATATTTTACTAGATTTCATTAAGACTTGCTATATTAAAGCTATAAAAAACTACGATGAACTGCCTACCCAACTTAAGAACGCTACTTTGGATTATTTTGCTTTGTTGATTTATTTGCATAATGATAAACCAGACTTAATCAAGAAAGTAATAGAGAAATTTGCTGGTTTGTACTCAGATATTAAAGAAATTAAAGGAGAATATAGAGATAGAATCGTCCAATTATTATATAAAGAATTAAAGCTTTACTCTTGCTGGATTAATATTTTTAACAATTTAAAGGAAGTAAATAAGACCACAATAAGTATTTTGAAAAAGGATTTCTACGAACCACAGGTTTCAGATAGACCATTTGCATCCTTATCTGAGAAGTACGGATATCCACGCAAAATTGGTAGTTCAAATGGACTGTGGTTTCTGCACCCTTCATATATGTGGAGCAATATGTTTCAATTTGAGATCTCAAAGAAACTGAATGGCGATAAAGGCGACATTTATATTAAGTTTCACCACGTCTTAAAAGATGAATAACCTTAATATATGATTTTCATTCAATTTTTACCTTTAAGATCAGTTTTTTCAAGTCAGATTCTGTTTTCTTGTTATGATTTATCTAATTTTAGGAAAAATAGTAATTTTGGAGGTTCATGCAACTTTTATGCACTCAATTTCATCCCTCAATTACGCTTCTTTAAATGCCACTCAAAAATCTTATAATCAAATAATCACTAGCACGTAATACGCTTCACATTTACAAACAAATTATGTTGCTCGAAAACTATACCTGTGCAGAGGTGCTTTCTAATGAAACAGTCGCTGACACTATTTGACACAGAAGAAACTGTCCTCAAAACTCTTAAAGACGATTTAATGGATATTGAGAGTATATCAAAATCTACACAATTGGATAATGCTCAGATCAACTCAATTGCATTTTCACTTCAAGAAAAAGGACTGGTTCAGATAGTTGAGGACAAATGCACATTTATTTTTTTATCAGACGAAGGTAAAAAATATGCCGAGGTAAAATTACCCGAAATACGATTACTTCATTATCTCTGTACAGTAGGAGCACAAGAAATCCCGACACTCCTACAGACACAAGATCACGGAATGGAAAAGGCAGAGGTTACTATTGGTCTCAACTGGTTAAAGAAAAAGAAATGGGTAGAACTTAAAAAACAGCAAAATGGAGCGACACTCCTTTATGTAACCGAAACTGGAAAAGATGCGGCACTTGACCCCTGCTGCGAAGAGGAATTCCTTTCTCTTTTAGCAAAAAGTGATTTAGTCTTAGAGGAAATGCCTTCTAAGTATAAAGATAGTTATCTTGAATTTAGAAAAAGAAAATTACTAAAAGAAAAAGAAATTACAACAAGAAAACTTCAATTAACGGAACTTGGAATGAAAGTGGCGGCAGGAGAAGTCCAAATTATCAAAGAAGTAAGTAAACTTACTCGTGATGATATAACCTCTGGACGATGGAAATCTGTCGTGCTTAAACCCTATAATGTTACAGCAACTCCTCCTACTGTATATCCTGGGAAGAAACAGCCGTTCCTTGAATTCTTAGAAGAGGTAAGACGAGCAGTAATTGGAATGGGCTTTCAAGAGGCAAAAGGTCCCCTCATCGAGATGGAGTTTTGGAATTTTGACGCTCTTTTCCAGGCTCAGGATCACCCCGCGAGGGAGATACACGACACGTATTACTTAAAAGACCCGATATTTGGTGATTTAGAACTAGACGATCTAAGAAAACGAGTCAAAGCGACTCACGAAAATGGCTGGACAACCGGTTCGCGCGGTTGGAGATATCCTTGGAGTTTGAAACGTGCATCCCGACTTATTCTTCGTTCCCAAACTACATCGGTATCTATGCGATTTTTACACGAGCATAAAACTCCCCCACTCAAAATGTTCTGCCTTGACAGGAACTTCAGACCGGATGTCTTAGATGCTACACATTCTATAGAGTTTTTTCAATTGGAGGGTATCGTAGGCGACAAGAACTTGACTTTGAAACACCATCTAGGATATTTGAAACAAATTGTGATAGAACTAATTCCAGGTGCGGAAGTGAAATTTAAGCCGGGCTATTTTCCTTTTACGGAACCTTCCGTCGAAGTCTTCGCTAAGCACCCAAAACTTGGTTGGATAGAAGTCGGAGGATCCGGGATTTTCCGACCAGAAGTCGTCAAGCCTTTTAATGTTGACTTTCAGGTGCTCGCATGGGGGATTGGCATTGCAAGATTAGCCATGATATACCTTAAGTATGATGATATTCGCGATCTTTATAGCGATAACCTTGACCTTCTACGGACTAAGGAAGTGAGGTGAAACAAATGCCAACTATTACGGTGTCCTACAATGACCTTATTAGTCTGATTGGAAAAGAAATCCCATTAGAAACATTAGAGGATCGTTTGTTTTACATTAAAGCAGAAGTTGAAGATATCACACCCATTTACGGGTCAACAAATGAAGTTATTGACCACGATCTTCAAGTTGAGATCACTTCAGACAGACCAGATCTGCTCTCAGCAAGTGGTCTCGCACGCGTCTTAAAAGGTATTTTTGAAGTAGAAATGGGGCTCCAAAAGTTTGATGTTGAACCTTCTGGAATTCAATGCACTGTAGACTCTTCTGTACTAGACGTACGTCCCTATATCGTTTGTGGTGTCGTAAAAAATGTTCATTTAACAGATGCCTTAGTTCGACAGTTAATGCAACTTCAGGAAAAAATTCACGATACCCACTGTCGTAGACGACGAAAGGGCTCTATTGGACTTCACAATCTCGATGCAGTTGAGCCTCCTTTCACATACCTGGCAGAAAAACCAGAGAATATCAACTTCGTTCCACTTAACGAGACAGAAAAAATGAATGGCTATGAAATACTAAGAGAGATTCCAAAAGGGCGGGATTATGCTCATATAATATCGGATTTCGACAGCTATCCGCTTTTGATAGATAAAAACGGTGATGTTCTCTCTCTGCCACCAATAATCAATGGCAATCTAACAAGAGTTGACATGGATACTAGAAATCTCTTTTTTGACGTGACCGGAACTGATGAATATATCATTATTTATGCTCTACACATTCTTCTTGCTGATCTTTACGATCGTGGCGCGAAAATCGAATCAGTTGAGATTCTCTATCCTGACAAAACTCCTGTAGTCTATCCTAACTTCACACCTACTAAAATGAACTTGAGTCTAAAAAACACAAATGAACTACTTGGGTTTGGCTTAAACCTAAATGATTTAACAACAATACTGAAAAAAATGCGATTTGATTCAAAAGAAATTGATGATGACACTTTAGAGGTTCTTGTGCCTGTATATCGACCAGACTTTCTTCATGAAGTTGATATAATTGAAGACGTAAGTATTGGCTATGGCTATGATATAATGGAACCTGAGCTTCCGCAATCAATGACCGTGGGCGGGGAACTTCCTTTAAGCACATTCGAACGTAAGATTAAAGATTTGATGGTTGGAATGGGCTTTCAAGAAATTTTGAATTATGTCCTTACAAATATGCATGATCTTGAGACAATTCGTTCGTTTACTGAATCTAATGAGATAACTGAAATTGCAAACCCAGTAAGTGAGAAATATACTTTCATTCGTAATCAATTGATGCCAGGACTCATTAACTTTCTAAGTAAAAATACCCATAGTGCTTTTCCACAGAAAATCTTTGAAGTAGGTCCTGTCGGAATCCCTGATTCGTCTGTCATAAATAAAGTACGTACTGTTTCAAGAATAGCTGCAGCCATTACTGACTATGCTACAAGTTATGAGCACATTCAAGCAGTAGTGGGAGGGCTTCTCACCAACTTAGGCGTTCCATTTAAACTGAAAACTGCGGTCAATCCTTCTTTTCTTGAGGGAAGAGTTGCTGAGATCGTTGTAAAGGGTATCAAAGTAGGTGTTTTGGGAGAACTTCATCCCGAGGTATTGCTTAAATTTAAACTAGAAAACCCCACCGCTGTTTTCGAAATTGAAGAACTCCCTCTCTTTGAAGCATAAAAGAATAAGAATTACATTAATTAATGTTCTCACTTTTTTTCTTTAAGCAGCTTCCCATTTTTGTTAATTGTCCCTGCCCTAATTCGTGACGATGAAATTGGCATCCCATCTTCTGCTAATACTCGGGGAACACTTATTATGGTTAAGGGCACAAGCCTATTTGCTTTTCTTATGTCATTGATTTCTTCTGCAGTAGGACGAGTTTCTTCAGTAACGATTATTGCCTCCATTTCAGGTAATGTAATAGCAGGACCATATCGATCATTAAGCGTCACAATTTTGGCGCGTTGGAGAAGTCCATTATTTTGCAAATAGTTTTCCATGTTTTTCACGCGCTGCGTATAAGATTGGACTTTTTTGGCGTTATCTTTATCGGATAGCATTTCCTCAGAAGTAATTCCAATTAAAACATGCTCTCCGATTTCAAAAACTTTCTGAATGAGTGCTTCATGTCCTTTGTGCAATCGATCAAAAGTACCTCCAAGTCCAACGACTGAATATTCTTTTTGTGGCACAGATTACCCTCAAGTTCCCTCTACAGTTTTATATGATAAACTAAAAAAATAATTGTTAGCCTCCCCACTAAAAAAACTTGTTTCGAATCTACGCGCTTTGAGCGATTTCTGTACTTTGAGTTGTAACTTCGAGGGGATTATAGGCATAAATTAAATCTATGTAAAGTGTATCTTGTCCTCCACATAGCGGACAATTTCCTAGTTTCTTGTAGACATAATCGCCTTCCTTGAAGTCTCTAATTTCTGAGTATTCGCATCCTTCTTGTTCGCATTTTAATTGAGACACTGTATGCCACTCAATCTTTTTTGAACGCCCTTTGATCCAGAAATTAAATAACCAGATTGCTCCAAGTATTAAGAGACCATACAACAATTGTGTTTGCCATTGACTCCCTTGTGGATTCTGAAAATAGCCTGCAGTTGCCGATACTATGAAATATAAGGATACTACCATTCCAATGCCTATAAGGATTAGAATTACACGCGAAACGCGTGCTTGGGGTCTTTTTTCTTCACTCATCTTTTCAACCTCATTGTCCCACTCCAAGTGTGTTTCCAATTCCTGCTACGACTATCGTATCTCCTTCGTTTGTTTGATTATTAATAATCCAATGAATGCGTCTAATGACATCATCTACGGACATTGCTATTGATTTTTTCATTGAAGTCAGAGCGTCCTCGATCGATTGCTTTACTATTATTGCATCAATAGGGATGTTGTACTTTACACCAGATTCTTCTATTTTGTGTTTTTCTGGTCCAGGATCGCCAATTGCTGCGCCAACACCCTCGATCACATCGCCTGTTACTTCGCCTTCTAACTTCAAGGCGGCATCGATCATTATTACACGAGCAACTTTCCCTTCTTTTTCCTCTATGACATTCTTTACTCCAAGTCCGGGCTTCCCAACAGTGCCTCCGGGTCCCTTAGCCTTTACAATGATGACATTGCGGTTATTGATGTTCTTTTCGACTGCAACGACCTCTTTCGCGACTTCTTTCGGCTCACCGCCTCTCATGAGTCGAGCTGCTACGAGAGGTCCTACGCCATCACCGATTGGCTTTCCTTCTGCAAAGCACTTCAACGCTTCAAAATACGCCTTAGCGAAGATCATTATTAAAGGGAGCTGCATGTAGATTTGCATGATTAAAAATGTGCTCTTAGTTTTCTTGCCAAGCAATAAGAAGTGACGTATTATTCTGAAAATAAAGAAAACAGCTATCGTCGCTTCGATCACATTTTCAAGTGTTTTAGAATCTGCTTCATTTGCTTTAGGTGCAACACGAGATACAAAGTCTTCGAATCTGGATTTTCTTACGTCCATCAAATGTTCTAATCGGTTTAAAACACCTGATGGATCTTTATCTACGGGCATGATTAAGAAGAATTCAAGAAACCCTTCTATTGTATCAAACACTTCTTCATCAGAAGCATCGCTGAAATTCGCGACCCGTAACTTGCAGATGACCTTACCTTCTCGCTGCCATACGTCCAACTTCATAAGTGCGCGTTCAATTTGTTTAAGCCACATGAACTGCTGAATGCGCTGTCCATAAAATATTGAGAAAATAATAAAGACAAAGAATAGTAAATTGAAGATAACGGCAAATGGGTTACTTCCTTCCCCACCGCCACCTAGTAATAAATCCAATAATCCTTGCATTTTTTTCAGCCAGCCTCAAATACAAGTATTTGTCCGTTTTCCATATTCCTAAGACACTTTGCTATGCATTATCCTTTTCACTTTTAAACTATTCCGTAATGGATAGAGTTGACAAGAATTCAGACGGGATACATTGAATAGAGAGAACATCCTCTAAGGTATTGATATAAGCAGAAAAAGTGGACCTTCAGCATTCAGGTTTCCCATCTGCTCTCGCAAGGTAGTACTCCCACGAACGTCTCCAGACTTAACTTCTGAGTTCGGCCGGGATCAGGTGTGGCCCTGGAGCGATGGCCGAAGATCCAATATAAGGCATATCCCATCCATATAAAAACTTTACTACAAAGTATCAATACGTCAATCGGTGATCTAGAAAAAATAATGATGGTGGGGACGGAGGGATTTTCATTCCAGAATCATATTACCCAGGAAATTTGAACCCCCGATTAGCGGGTATCTCTAGCAGCACAACTCCAGAAGATCTTCATCCTTCCGTCAGTTTTTTCGTTCTGCAAACCTCTGGAGCCCGCCGTGCCACCTGGCTACACTACGTCCCCAATTGCTACAATTGTAGACACGGAATAGTGATCTGATTTTGTTTTAAATCTTACTGAAAATGATAAATTAGTTGTTTCTCAGCAAAAAAATAGCCCGGAACAGGTTATTCTTTTCTTATAAAACCAACAAGTTTCTTCAAATCGTCCGCAGTCGCTGATGGACCTACAAGTAATACTTTCTTGCGCCCATCCACTCCTACATGACAATAGAGTACCATGTTTTCTGTTCCTACGATGTATATGTCGCAATCCTCTGCATCACTTAAAACTAATGTATTCTTAGTTCTCTCTTTTTGTAACTCACCTTTCTGTAACACGGTGTCTTGAAACTTTTCATCCCCAACGGCGTCTAAAAGAAACCCAATATCGCCCCAGAGACGCCCATCAACTGTGATATAGTAATAGTCATTGAATCGCGAATTAAGATCATGTGAGAAATCTAAAGGTCCAAGTGGTTGAGATTTTTTGTAGGAAAGCCGCACAACATCATCAGCATCTGCTCCTTCGCTAACAGCCTCTTTTATAACCTGCTTAAGTTTATCTAAAACATCATCGCCTGAGAAGGCCGTTAACCATGCAACTATTGTGCCGCTCCAAATCATTGTGTTAATTCCAAAAACAACATCTGCGCCTACTTTCTCTAATACGCTTGCATCTGGTTTCTCACGGAATTGAACGCATTCCAAAAGGGGGTATTCGCCCTCTTCTAAGAGAACACATTCAGCAATGCCCATTTGTGTCGGATCATGATGATCCTGAACTGAGGCTTGCAGACCTATAATTTTTTCGGGATGTTCCAACGTCTTATTTAAGAGGACAAGTTCAGCATTGATGAATTCATCTGCTTTATCATGATCACAGGGCATAAAGATTAGGAGAATTTCTTCTGCACAACCCTCGTTGATCCATCCTGCATTCTTGCATTTTTTGCATTGATTCATATGGGAGTAAATTATTCGTGCAATTGCAGCTGGAAACATATGTCCATTAGAACGGACAAAAGGAGGCTCTTTAAGGACTATATCGATTTTAGCCTCTTTAATCCACGATTGCATTGCATCATCCTCTTTGATGGCGAGTATAACTTGTAGAGGTGTCCGTTCACGAACACGTAGAACATCGGCCAGTAATATCCTAGTTTTATCTCGTTTTATCTTCAATAAGTGCTTAGGAAAGCCTCCAAATCGCGTTGCTCGTCCCCCAGCCGATGTTAAAAGATATTTCTCTGTGTGATGGATTTTACTCTGTGCCATTAAGTTCTCCTCATTTTATCCTTCAGACACCCCATCCGAATACCATAATTTTGGAAACGTCTCTACTTTTCTACATTAAGTCAGGTTACAAATAAAAAAGTTAACTTCGATATCGAGAACTTCGTTCAGAATTATTATGCGCACCTTTTAATCCATGTAGTTATCTGAGCAATTTTAATTTATAAAGAACTTCACTTGATACATATTGCCTGCGGCTGAGTAAATAGTGATCCTTATAAAGTTATCTGTAAGAAAATAGTCTCCAGAACCTTCACAATACAACTTAAAGGTAACGAAAACACGAGATGAAGGGATTGTCACCCCTAAATCATTCCCTTTAGGATTAAGTAAAGTCTCATCATCATTTAGATATACAGCTACTTTCCAGTTGTTATCTGTTCCAGATGTCCAAATTCTATCATCATTTTCTACTTCTAGATGTGTTAAAGTAATGTCTGTACGCCCTGTATTAGTAATAACAAAGCTCATAGCATAATCCTGTGATGCACCTCCTGGTGCAACTGAGAACTTATTTGCCCTGTCTCCGTCTCTTCCGTGATATTGAAAACCGCCAATAGCAATAGCCTCTTGTGAACTTGCCGCAAAAAGAAATGCAAAGCTAAAAAACATCATCATTACGACTAATATTCCCAGAAATAAAATGTATGGCGTTTTGGCTTTGAGTTTATACAAGTTCTAGCCCTCTTTTCCTCATGGTAAAATTGCCTTGATATCATTTCATTTCAAATGGTGGTTCTCAATATTAAATGGAACTTATAGATAAAATGAATATAAGAAACATATAGATCCTACCTTCATGCATGTAAAGTTCACCATAAAGGTTAAAAAAATAAAGAACAAATCAAATAAAAAGCAATGCCACCAATAAGAGCCGCCGTAGCTCAGCTGGTAGAGCGTTGGACTTGTAATCCAATGACAGTTCTGCTATTCGCATAACTGGTGGAAGTCGGGGGTTCAAATCCCTCCGGCGGCTTCATATACTGTCTCACACCCCAAGAGATAGTTAATTAATGTGGGCGGGTGGTCTAGCATGGTATGATTCCGGATTTGGGTGTTCTCCTCCTAACGGGGAGGCAAAAACATCCGGAGTTCTGCTTGGGTAATCCCAGCACGATACGGAATGACTCTACACACGCGCTGTGGGGCCCCGATTGCCGGGAGTTCGAAGGAAAGAGAGAAAACCTCTCTTTCTGAAAATCTCCCCTCGCCCACCACTCTTTTTGAAAAATAGTTAATGTATAAGATAATATAATTCCTGAAATCATACCTCCCAATATTAGAAATGTCCAGGTAAGGTGTCTCAGATGAGTCATTTGAAGAAGATGATGTTAGATAAACAGCTTCGAATCGAACTTTGGCAGCGTCTTGTTGAATTTATTGAAGAATATATTACAAACGTGAATCAAGCACGCGTTGCCCCCCATTTAGATGCAGATAAAATACGCTCTCTGTTAAGTTCCATATCATTTACCCAGCCTATAGATCCTAAGCAAGCGGTAAATTTTGTGGTGCAAGGTTTGTGGGACTATCAGATGCATGTCTCTCATCCACAATATTTTGGTTTATTCAATCCTGCCCCAACCACAATGGGAATCGTAGCTGATGCTTTGGTTGCTGCTTTTAATCCTCAACTCGCAACATGGAGCCACAGTCCCTTTGCCGTGGAAATTGAACAACACTTGATTCGACTTTTTGCATCTCAATTTGGCTATAATTCGGAAAAAGCAGATGGTACTTTTACAACGGGTGGTACTGAGGCCAATCACACCGCAATATTAACTGCTCTCACACACAAATTTCCAGAATTCGCACAAAGAGGGTTAAGAGGACTTGATAAACAACCCAAACTGTATGTTTCTACAGAGAGTCATCACTCTCTTATAAGGACAGCTCGTTCTTGTGGTCTGGGCGCAGAGGCAGTACAACAAATACCTGTAGACGATTCATTGCAAATGAAAGTAGATGCCCTTACAAAACAAATTGCACAAGATAGAGCCGCTGGGTTTGCGCCATTTCTAGTCGCGGCTACCGCAGGCACGACTAACGCTGGAGTGGTAGATCCGATCACACAAATTGCTGATGTAGCAGCCGAAGAAGAACTTTGGTTTCACGTTGATGCGGCATGGGGCGGCGCAATTGTAATTGTAACTGAATTTCGAAATATTCTTGCGGGCATTGAACGATCAGATTCGATCACTTTCGACACACATAAGTGGCTTAATGTACCTATGGGCGCTGGACTCTATCTTACTCGCCATCCAGAAATTCTCCTTAAAACTTTTTCTATAGACGCCTCTTATATGCCTAAAGATGCGCTTGGTCTAGATGTAGTTGATCCATATGTTCGTTCCCTCCAGTGCTCCCGCAGATTTATCGGTCTAAAAGTCTTTTTATCACTGCTTGTAGCAGGATGGGATGGATATAGCACCGTAATTAGACATCAAGTTAACATGGGCGACTTATTACGACAAGAACTTAAAAAATCAGGTTGGGGCATCGTTAATCAGACAAAGTTACCTGCTGTGTGTTTTGTTGATCAACAAAGACCAGAAGGGAGATCTGTCGAGTTCATAGAAAGCATAGCTCAAGGAGTTGTTTCTTCTGGCAAGGCTTGGATTTCTACTACTCGACTAAAACAAAATATACCTGTGCTTAGAGCGTGTATTACAAACTACCGAACTGGATCAGAGGACATTTATGCTTTAGTTCAAATACTTAATGAAACAAGGCAGAATTTTTACAGTAAAACTAGTCAAACATAGGCTTTCGAGTTATCAGGTTAACAACAGGCAAGTGAAGTATCTTCTTTCTCGGTTGAAAGTACAATAATAGTTCGCGTTCGGCCTACTCCACGAAGACGATTAATTTTTATTATTAGCTTTTCAAGACTGGAAATATTTTCAGTCTTCACCTTAATCAAGAGGTCTTCATCCCCCGCCAAGTGAAATACTTCCATGACATCCTTCATATTAGCAACTTCTTTGGAAACATTTACGTCCGGGTCATACACTTTATAATCTAAAGTAATCAAAATAAATGTAGTTATATCTTTACCCAATTTCTTATCATCTAAGACAACAGTGTATTTCTTGATAACTCCGTTTTCCTCTAGTTTTTTAATTCGTTCATGGACTGTCGGAATTGCTAACTTCACATCATTATCGCTTGCAATAGTCTTAATTGGTTGTGATGAATCCTCTTGCAGTAATTCAAGAATTCTCCTATCTTTATCATCTATTGTAAAGTCTTTTTTCGGCTCCATATACTCACCCTTTATAATCAAAGTTATTATAATGAAATTTTTCTTGTCGATTTATAAATGTTACCATAGGATTTCTGAGGTAATTTATATAAACTACCGAAATAAGTAGTATTCAGTAGGCAATTCAGCCGAAATAAATAAATTAATTGGATGGAAATGATGGAGGCATATCATCATGTCCTATGAAGTGAATTTTAATAGCATAACTCAAAACTTGAACTCGATTATAAGTGAGGAAGGGAATATGTTACAGGAAATAGCAAAACCTGGAATAAAGAGCGTTAGAATATCAGAAAACAAATCCTTACGGCTATTTCTGAAAGATCAACAATACTTTGTAGAGTTAATCGCGTGTGGGTATAATGTTACATATTTAGCAGGAAAAACTCTACATGAGGCAGAAAAATGCTATATGGAACTCCTCCATAAGATAGAAAGTGGAGGAAGCATGCTAGAGCCATATTGATCCGAAGTTTATAATAATAACAGTTTTACATTTCCTATATTTTTTATCTTTTTTTCTTAGTCTCATTTTTGTCAATATTTTAAAAGTTCAATGTGAGTTTAAGAAAGATCACAATGACCACATCAAATTTTGACTTGGAAAAACTCTTAGATGAAATACCTGTTGGACTGACTTATGTGAGCCCAGAAGGCATCATCCTTTATCGTAATAAGACTGCTGCACAAAGGCCTTTGCCAAAAGGGACTAGAGAGCTTGGAGCACATATAAAAGACTGCCATGCTTTCCCAAAGAGTTTAGAACTGATAGAAAAAATCTTTAATGATTTTAAAAACGGTCGCAAAACACCACATCACTATATTTCTCAAAGGACAGATCTCAAAGAATTAGTAACTTTAACTCCTATATTCGAAAAAGATCAGTTTGTTGGATGTTTCTCAACTATCCATCCACTTGAAATAAAGGGTGTCAGTAGAACCTTTTAAAAGAGTTAGTTCCTGATTAAGTCACGAAAGAACTGAACTATTAGGCGTACACCTACTCCTGTTCCTCCCTTAGGAATATACGCTTTTTTCCTATCTGAGCGAGCGGTTCCTGCAATATCCAAATGAATCCAAGGAATTCCCTTTTCAACAAATTTTGACAAAAATGCAGCGGCTATTATTGCTGCGCCATCGCGCCCTCCTACGTTTTTAAAATCGGCAAAATCACTTATTAAATGAGTAGAATACTCTTTCCACAGGGGTAATTCCCAGCATCTTTCTCCCGTTTTTTCACCTGCAGTCTTAAGTAGCACCTTAAATTTTTCTGCTTCTTTATTTGCCATCAAACCGCTAGCATGTGTGCCCAGCGCTACTTTACAAGCCCCAGTAAGGGTTGCTAAATCGATAATTAGTTGAGGAGCATATTTTTTTGCATAAGTCAATGCATCTGCTAATACTAATCTTCCTTCAGCGTCTGTATTCACAATTTCTATGGTTTTACCAGAAAGAGACTTAATTATATCCCCTGGTTTGATTGCTTTTCCTCCAGGCAAATTCTCTGTCGAGGGAATGAGACCCAATAAGTGAATTGGCAACTGTAGCTGGCT
>Ga0180438_10002923_pt1 | contig 26798 bp, 24 predicted proteins | sample SS_ome_12_FD_132455 | JGI IMG/M metagenome (GOLD analysis project Ga0180438, IMG submission 132455) | Hypersaline lake sediment archaeal communities from the Salton Sea, California, USA - SS_3_D_2 metaG | ecosystem: Environmental > Aquatic > Non-marine Saline and Alkaline > Hypersaline >... | reverse complement strand
CGCTGATCAAGGGTGATAAGAAAAGAGCTCTGCTCGAGCCCTACTCAGTCCTACTCACTCAAGATACCGCAGAGAAGTACTTCGGGGATGAAAATCCAATAGGGAAGATCCTGTTTGTCGATAACGAATATGAATATACCGTGAAAGGAGTGCTCCAGAACGTCCCCAGGAATTCTCATTTCACTTTTGATATCCTCGCTTCCATGGTTACCCTGGAGAGCATAAGAGGAGAAGAATATATCTCCGGTTGGAAGAATTACAAAACCTATCTCGTGCTGCGAAAAGGTGCGGATACTGAGGAACTCATCAAAAAAATGCAACAGATCATTGACAGGACTGAAAAGAAAGATAAATTCACACTTCAGTCTCTTACTGACATCCATCTGTACGGAAACTATGTTTTTGAGTTGGAACCAAATGGAGATATCCGATACATATATCTTCTATCCGCCATCACATTTTTGCTTTTGCTTATTGCCTGCTTCAATTTCATTAACCTTTCAACGGCCAGATCGGTTCATCGGGCAAAGGAAGTCGGGATGCGGAAGGTCATTGGAGCGAACAGAGCTCAACTCATCAAACAGTTTTTGGGAGAATCTCTTGGAATATCGATTGTTGCTTTCGTTATTTCACTGGCGTTAGTCAAGCTTTTGCTTCCCTGGTTCCGCGTGTATATGGATCGAGAATTGAAATTCATGTTTTTCACAGATATGCAGTTGCTTTTGGGATTGATCGTTCTCGTGTTTACTGTCGGCCTGATGGCGGGAAGCTATCCCGCTCTTTTCCTCTCCAGGTTTCGGCCGATTGCTGTGTTCACTGGAATCCTCAAGCCCGGTTCAAAAGGAACGACTCACTTCAGGAATTCCCTGGTTGTCGTCCAGCTTGTCATATCCATTATTCTCATCACCTGCACATATGTCATTTTGGATCAACTCCGCTATGTCCATCAGAGAGATCTCGGATTTGAAAAAGCTCACATCATAACTGCCTTTATTAGAGACCAGAATCTTCGGAATAATGTTGAACCGTTCCTGACTGAACTCAGAAGTCACCCTCAGATTGTCGATGTTACGACATCCGACCAGCTGCCTTACCTGGTCATGAACGCTAAGCCGGACACATGGTGGGAAGGCATGGAAACAGACCAAAAACAACTGGTGTTCGAGATTAAAGCTGATAATAATTTCATCGATTTTTATAACCTGAAGGTCATACAGGGGAGAAAATTTTCTAAGGAATTTAAAGAAGGGGCGAAAGAGACTTATATACTCAACCAGACAGCTGCGCGAATGACAGGCCGGGATGATCCGCTCAACAGGAGATATAATGAGGGCACAGTTATAGGAGTGATAGAAGATTTCCATTTCGCCCCCTTGAATGTGAAAATCGCTCCCCTCTGCCTCAGATTGAACCGGGATCCCAACGAGTGGCTATCCATTAAAGTCTCTTCCCACGACATTCCTGGAGCACTCGCTATCATTAAACGTATAGGGGGAAAATACTCTTTGGAGTATCCTTTTGTCTATTCTTTCCTCGATGAGCGAATAGACAGATTGTACAGTGCTCAGCAGAAATTAGGACAAAGCATTACCATTTTTTCAGCCATCTTGATATTTGTTGCCTGTCTTGGATTGATTGGATTAGCGTCCTACACCACCGAGCAAAAGACCAAGGAAATCGGAATAAGGAAGGTTCTGGGAGCCTCCGCGGGAAGCATACTCGGTCACTTGGGGAAAAGATACGTACGATGGTTGATTTTGGCCAGCATCATCTCTTGGCCTGTGGCCTATTGCATGATGCAAAAATGGCTTCAGGATAACTTTGTCTATCGGACTAAAATCGGAATAATCACTTTTATTTTTTCTGCTGCGGTCACTTTTGTAATCACTATTATTTCCGTGGGATTCCAAACGATCAAAGCCGCCACCGCCAATCCGGTCGATTCACTCCGGTATGAGTGAAAGAATAGGCCGGATCATCTGTCGACCTCCGAATTTAGCCTCTTGTCTAGATGTGGTCTTGACTTAAGTGCAGTGACTTAAACTGGTACATCGCCAGGTAAGGATTTTTACGCCAGCTGACGGTCCTTGATCTACATTAGTCCATTTAACAATTGACTTTGGCTGAAAAATAAGTATAAGAGAAATCGTCATTAAAATAATCATGAGAGGAGGGGAGTCATGAAAATATCATTAGTCGGAGTAATCGCACTCATTTTTGTGAGCCCGATCATCCTTTCCTGCTGCAAAAGTGCGACACCCACATTTGGCGATGACCTTGCATTTCTCAAAAAGTACACCAAAGCGTTCATCCTCTCCGACGTGTCCGGTCAGAAGCAGGTTGCGGTCGTTCCCGAGTATCAAGCCCGGGTGATGACCAGCACTGCAGATGGCGCAGGAGGCATCAGCTATGGCTGGGTCAACCGCGATCTTATTGCCTCCGGGCAAAAACAGCCGCACATCAATGTCTACGGAGGCGAGGACCGCTTCTGGCTAGGTCCTGAAGGCGGACAGTACTCGATCTTTTTCAAGAAAGGCGATCCCTTTGACCTCGATCACTGGCAGACTCCATCCTGGATCGACACCGAGCCCTACGATGTCACGAGTCAAAGCCAGGACCGGGCCGCATTCAGCCGGACATTCCAGTTAGCGAATTACTCCGGTACACAACTCGACCTTGAGGTTAGGCGTGAAATTCGCTTGCTAAGTGATGCGGATGTCGAGAGAGAGCTGGGATTGACAATGAATCCAGCAGTCAAATCCGTGGCATTCGAGACAGTGAACGAAATAAAGAATGCCGGCTCGAATCCCTGGATGAAGGAAACCGGTTTGCTCTCTATCTGGATTCTGGGGATGTTCAACGCTTCCCCGGCAACAACGGTTGTCATTCCTTTTATTGAGGGCGACGAGAAAGAGTTAGGTCCTATCGTTAACGACACTTACTTCGGCAAGGTGCCTGAAGAGCGCTTGGCTGTGAAAGAGGGAGTGATGTTCTTTGCTGCGGATGCCAATTACCGGAGTAAGATCGGGGTATTGCCGAGCCGTTCAAAGCCAGTGATAGGAAGTTACGATGCCGTTAACCGAGTTCTGACAATCGTTCAATTCACCCTGCCTGCGGGAATCACCGATTATGTCAACTCGATGTGGGAGATCCAGGAGAAGCCGTACGGGGGTGATGCGGTGAACAGCTACAACGATGGTCCTCCTGAGCCTGGCGCCGCTCAGCTCGGAAGGTTTTATGAGCTCGAGACGTCCTCTCCGGCTCTGGCTCTTCAGCCCGGCCAAAGCGGAAAGCATATCCACCGCACATACCATTTTCAAGGCTCAGAATCTGACCTCGACAGCATTGCCCGAATAACCTTATTTGTCATCATCGAAGAGATAAAATCAGCGTTGAAAAAGTAGATTTTTGGACTCGATCAATAATTTGGCGTTCTTTTTTATGTCATTATGAACGCCGCATGACAACTGCAGTTTCGTATTACTGCAGGCTTCGCAGGGCAATTCCATTGGAAGGATTCAAATGTGTCGTTGCGAGCGTAGCGGGATAATTCCATTGGAATGGATGATAGATGTCATTGCGAGCGAAGCGTGACAATCTTATTAAGAAAAAGAGGGACTGTCTTCCTTTATTTCCCCTGTTTTTTTTCGGATGCTTTTTCCTTTCCTTTCCTTTCCTTTCCTTTCCTTTCTGTTTCTGTGTATTTAAGCTGAAACCTTGTCTTTAGGCTTGATTTGCATTATCTTCTAGAGAATGCGCGAATCAGTTGTAACAGTCCAAGGATTGACGAAGGTCTTCAAGTCGCTGAAGGCTGTGGACAATGTCTCTTTCAGTATCTTTCCAGGAGAGATACTCGGCCTTCTGGGACCAAACGGGGCAGGCAAGACCACTATCATCCACATGCTTCTCGGTCTGACCACACCCACGTCGGGTGACATTCAGGTTTTTGGCCTGGATCTAAAAAAACGCAGGTCAGATATCGTTCAGGACGTTAACTTCTCTTCCTCCTATGTTTCCATGCCCAACTCTCTGACTGTGAAAGAGAGCCTAAAGGTTTTTGCGCGGCTCTATAATATTAGGAATAGAGAAAAAAAGATTCATGAGCTTCTGGAGGCTTTTGAGATAGCTGGAATCAAAGATAAGCTGGTGAGACACCTCTCCTCCGGGCAACAGTCACGGCTGAACCTGGCCAAAGCCCTTATCAACGACCCTAAAGTCCTTTTCCTCGATGAGCCCACAGCCAGTTTGGATCCCGATATTGCCGATAAAACCAGAACTCTTTTGAACTCGATAAAAAAGGAGAGGAATATTTCCATTCTTTACACTTCTCACAACATGAAGGAGATGGAGGAGATGTCTGACCGGATCATCTTCCTTCACAAAGGGCAGATTATCGCTGAAGGCAAGCCTAAAGAAGTCATTCACAGCTTTGGAAGAGCAAACCTGGAGGAAGTCTTTTTAAAAGTAGCAAGGGAGGAAGAAACTTGAGGTTCCACAGGATAGCTGCCCTGTTCATGCGGAACATCTACCTCTACAGGAGGAGCCTTCCCCGGCTCATGGAAATCATTTATTGGCCCTTGCTGGACCTTCTTGTTTGGGGATTCCTCACCGTTTATCTGGCTCAGTACAGAGAGAACCTGCCCGGGTTTGTCACTTTCTTCATCGGAGCCCTGATCCTTTGGGATATTCTTTTCCGCTCCCAGCAGGGCATTTCCGTCTCTTTCCTTGAAGATGTGTGGGCGAAAAACCTGCTCAACCTCTTTGCCAGTCCTTTGTCTTATGCCGAATACATATTTGCGCTCATGCTGGTCAGTGTGGTCAAACTGGTCACCGTGGCCTCGATCATGGCCGTGCTGGCCTGGATCCTTTATTCTTTCAACATTTTCTTGATCGGTATTTCTCTTATTCCCTTTATTCTCAACCTCATCGTCATGGGCTGGGCCATTGGAATCATCACCACTGCGCTCATCCTGAGGTTCGGGCAGGAAGCTGAAGTCCTGGCCTGGGCACTCGGATTTCTCTTTATGCCTGTCTCTGCTGTCTTCTATCCTGTCTCTGTCCTTCCCCTGTTTCTCAAGACACTTGCCCATTTTGTACCAGCCTCACACGTTTTTGAAGGGATGAGAGGAGTTATATCCAGTGGCGTTTTTCCTCTGGAAGAGCTGCTCTGGTCCTCTGGCCTCAACGCCGTTTACATCCTTGGAGCTTTCTTGTTTTTCCGCTGGAATTTTATCGTGGTCAAGCGGAAAGGTCTCCTGGTCAGGATCGGAGAATAAAAGAATTTCAGGATGTATCACTGGACTGGTAATAACAGAGAGTTTTTAGATTAGACTGCAGGCCTAGCAAACACAAGGCTTTATCCCATTTGAAAACGCATGCAAAATCTTATGTCAAAATGCTATCTCACGAATTCTATGAGTAATGGATAACGGTTTTGATGATTTTCTTGAACTCCATAGAATAAAATAATATATTAGGTTATCATTGTTTTTCGCTGACTCTGTTTGTCAACTCCAAGGAGCAAGGAGGATAGGGGAGCTGTCTCGGAGTCGGCCGTGAAAGATCCAGACTAGTAGTATGGTGAGACTGCCACGCTTCGTTCTCGGTGATATTTATCTTATGGGATTGACGCGGTTCGCTCGCACTGACAATTCATCCAAGAGATTTCCATGTTGTACGCACAACAGCATCTATCTAATGGGACTGCCGCGCTTCACTCGCAATGGCAATTCTTTCATGGGATTGCTGTGCTTTGCTCGCACTGACAATTCGTCTGTGGGATTTCTCCGATACACTCGTAATGACAATTTCTCGATGAGTGGAAAGAAGCAGTAAATAAAGATAATATTTCATACATCAGTTCAGAAAGGAGGAAACTAAGATGAATGGCATTATAAAAATTCCTAGACCTACAAATGAACCTGTTTACAGTTATGCTCCTGGCACTCCTGAGAAGGAAGCTTTGAAGAAGCAGCTGGAGAAGATGTTGGGAGAGAAGATCGAGATTCCTTTGATCATCGGCGGTAAAGAGGTAAAAACAGGAAATTTTGCCGACTGCCGTTGTCCTCACAATCATAAGCATCTTCTCGGCCGTTACCATAAGGCTGGGCCGAAGGAGTTGGATTTGGCCGTGAAGGAAGCGAAAAAAGCCTGGAAGGATTGGTCGGAGATGAGCTGGACATCAAGGGCAGCCATATTTCTCCGAGCCGCCGAACTGCTCGCTACAAAATACCGACATGTGCTCAACGCATCGACCATGCTCGGGCAATCCAAGACTGCACATCAAGCGGAAATAGATTCAGCCTGCGAGTTGATTGATTTCTACCGCTTCAATCCCTATTACATGAGCCAGATCTATGCGCAGCAGCCAGATTCTTCTGCCGAGACATGGAATTATATGGAATACCGGGCGTTAGAAGGATTTGTCTTTGCCGTGACTCCTTTCAATTTCACGTCGATTGCGGGGAATCTCCCCACCTCACCGGCCATGATGGGAAACACGGTCCTCTGGAAACCCGCATCTTCTGCGGTCTACTCGGCTTATTTTCTCGCCTTGCTGTGGAAAGAAGCCGGGCTGCCCGATGGAGTGATCAACTTCATTCCTGGCCCCGGACGTTATATCGGGGATCCGGTTCTGGAGAAGCCAGGGTTAGCTGGCGTTCATTTCACCGGGAGCACTTCTGTTTTTCAAGGAATGTGGAAAACCATCGGTGCCAACCTCATGAAGTATAAAAGCTATCCCCGAATAGTGGGGGAGACGGGCGGAAAAGATTTTGTCTTTGTCCATGCGTCTGCTGATCCTGAAGCCGTTGTCATCGCTCTGCTCCGTGGTGCCTTCGAGTACCAGGGCCAGAAATGCTCGGCTGCCAGCCGCGCGTACATCCCTTCTAATCTCTGGCCAGTGATTAAGGATGGTTTGTTGAAAGAGGTAGGAACTATCAAGATGGGTGACATAACCGATTTCACGAATTTCATGGGCGCTGTCATCGATAAGGCCGCATTTGACAGCATCGTGGAGTACATCGAGTACGCGAAAAAGTCGAAAGAGGCAGATATTATCCAAGGCGGGAACTACGATGACTCCAAAGGGTACTTCATCGAGCCCACTCTGGTTGTGGTCACAGACCCTAAACATAAGCTAATGGAAGAGGAGATATTCGGACCGGTCCTCACTATCTATGTTTATCCCGAGGCCAAATACAAGGAAACCATGAAAGTCTGCGACAGCACTTCTCCTTATGGTCTGACAGGCTCGATCTTTGCCAACGACCGAACAGCAGTTGATGAGGCCTTTGTCGCCCTCCGTCATGCAGCCGGAAACTTCTACATCAACGACAAGCCCACAGGCGCAGTCGTCAGCCAGCAGCCTTTCGGTGGAGCTAGAGGCTCCGGGACAAACGACAAAGCCGGATCTTACCTGAACCTTCTGCGTTGGGTAAGCGCGCGTGCCGTGAAGGAGAACTTGAATCCTCCCAAGGATTATCATTATCCGTTCATGCAGGAAAAATAACAAAAAAGAGAGACTAATAGAGGAGTAACGAATGAAAAAGATTCTGGAAAAATTAAACATTAAAGACGTGAATATCGGAGCCTGTTCGGGTGAGAAAGCCTGGTTTGAAGACCCGAAAGGCCAGGAGCTTATCTCTTATAATCCGGCCACAGGAGAGCCGATCGCCAAAGTCATCCAGGCCACAGATAAAACGTACGAACAGGTCATCGAGCAGGCTGTTCAGGGATTTAAGACATGGCGTATGACTCCAGCTCCAAAGCGCGGCCTGGTCGTCAGAGATTTGGGAGAAGCCCTCAGAGAGCTGAAGGAACCGCTAGGCGAGCTGGTGACTCTGGAGATGGGGAAGATCAGAGCCGAAGGCATTGGGGAAGTCCAGGAGATGATCGACATCTGTGACTTTGCCGTGGGGCTTTCCCGACAGCTCTACGGTTTGTCCATGCACTCTGAACGTCCCGCGCACAGGATGTTCGAGCAATGGCATCCGTTGGGAGCTATTGGAGTCATTTCCGCTTTTAATTTTCCCGTGGCAGTCTGGTCCTGGAATGCGGCCATAGCCGTGGTCTGCGGAGACTCTGTTGTCTGGAAGCCTTCATCGGATACGCCGCTAACCGCTGTGGCTGTCCAACATATATGTAACAGAGTCATGGCGGACCATGGGCTTCAAGGAATATTTAATATTGCCATCGGCCGCGGGGCCGTTGTTGGTGAGAGGATGATCAACGATAAGCAGCTTCTCCTGATCTCTTTCACGGGATCAACCCAGATGGGCCGCAGAGTTTCAGAGGCGGTTGCCAAGCGGTTTGGAAGAACGATCCTCGAGCTCGGCGGGAATAACGCGGTCATCGTTTCCGAGGATGCAGACTTAGAAATGGCTGTTCGCACGATTCTCTTCGGAGCCGTGGGGACGGCTGGTCAGCGCTGCACGACGACACGACGGATCATCATGCAAAAATCAATCGCTTCCGAGCTGACAGAGAGGATTATTCAGGGCTACAAGCAGGTGAATATCGGAAATCCGCTGGAGGAAGGAATTCTCATGGGCCCGCTGGTAACAAAAGCGGCAGTGGAAGATATGATGGCTGCTCTGGAGAAGGCTAAAGAGCAGGGCGGAGAAGTTGTATGTGGCGGGAATCGCCTTGAGAAATTGGGCGAGCAGTTTGTGGAGCCGACTATTGTCAAGATGCCAGCTCAAACGGAAATCGTTCATAATGAGACTTTTGCCCCGATCCTGTATCTTATGGAGTATGAGGATATCGAGGAAGCGATCAAGCTTCATAACGAAGTGCCGCAGGGCCTTTCCAGTGCGATATTCACCACAAACCTGTTGACTGCGGAAAAATTCCTCTCCCATGAAGGCTCAGACTGCGGGATTGCCAATGTCAATATCGGAACATCAGGAGCCGAAATCGGAGGGGCTTTTGGCGGCGAAAAGGAGACCGGAGGAGGCAGAGAGTCAGGCTCGGATGCCTGGAAAGCTTACATGCGGCGTCAGACGAATACCGTCAACTGGTCAAAAGAACTCCCGCTGGCTCAGGGTATCAAGTTCGGAGATTGATGCGTATCAAGGTCTCGCTGGACACTCCCGTCGAAGAACTCGTCGAACAGTTTCCTGAAGCGGTCGGTTTCCTTTCACGCCGGGGAGTCAGATGTATCAGATGCGGAGAGCCCTTGTGGTGTACAGTGGGAGAGCTCTTGCGAGAGGAAGGCATCGAGAATCCTCAACTTCTCATCGATGAACTGGACGAACACCTCATAAAGAAAAAAGAGCAGGAAGGAGCTAGGGGATAATCTCAACCTGAAAAGGATTGAAACTTTCTCTCCCTCTGTTCGTATCTTCTAATGAGAGATTCACTTACCGGGAATCTTTCTCAAGAGGAGAATCTAGATGGCGAAGAAGCTTTACCGCTCTCAGGCTCAGAAAATGATCGGAGGCGTCTGCTCTGGCTTGGCAGAGTATTTCGACCTTGACGTCAACATTTTGCGGCTTATCTTCATTGCCTTGACTCTGATGACAGCCATACTCCCCATGTTGATTTTCTACTTTATTGCCTGGCTCATTGTTCCTGTTGAGGAAGGAGTCAAGAAGAAAAAGACGGGTTGAAATTTCATTCTCCATGAGATTTCATTTCAACAGACAATCCCATCTCGACAATTGTGTAATGAATTCATAAAAATTGTTGATTCTACCTGCCCTGAGACTAATTCATTGACTTATCCCTTGATATTCGTTATTTTTTAGACTTCCCGAATTTGCTTCATCTCGATATGCGGGTCTCGAATCATGTCGGACACAGAAAAGATACTTTTCAATCACATTGCTGTCGAGGGGGCAATCAAATCCGGCAAGCAAAAACTGGCTGATATTCTGGCTCAGAAAATCGGCGGAAAGGTTGTTCTGGACAGCGTGGACAATCCTTATCTCAGGGATTTTTACAATGAAAAAGAAGGGGCTGCTTTTCTCGCCCAGCTTGTTTTTCTGGTGAGTCGGTACCATCAGCAGATGAGACTCATGCAGCGGGATTTATTCGAGGAACGAATCATCTGCGACTATTTATTCGAGAAAGATAAGATATACGCTTATCAGACTCTTACGGATGATGAGCTCATTGTGTATGAGAGGATATACAGCATATTTGCAGAAAGAGTGGCCAAGCCTGACCTGGTCGTTTATCTCCAGATCTCTCTGCCGACACTGTTGAAAAGGATTTCTAAGGAGGGAAGTTCACTCGAAAAAAATATATCGGAGAAATATTTGGAGGACATTCTCGAAGCCTATGATTATTTTTTCTTCAACTATCAGGCAGCGCCACTTCTTGTAGTCAAAGCTGATAACTTGGATTTCGATAGAGAAGAGGATATAATGGATTTGGTGGATAAGATCAAGCAGATGAAGAAGAGCCCGCTCTATTATGTGCCTTTGGGCAAAGAGAATAAGAATTCGAAGAAATTGAAATAGATTGAAGACTTTTTTTTGAAAACTGTCGTGTTGAAAGATTTTTAAGACTTTACCTCAATCTCGGTGTTAAAGACGGGATGGGGAGAAAGGATTGAGCATGCCTGACGAAAAAACCCAAAAAGTGACCATTCCTTCACTTCAAGCCAAGAAAGACAGGAATGAAAAAATTGTGGCCATCACTGCCTACGATTTTCCCGTGGCAAAGATTGTGGATGCCAGCGGGATCGACTTGATTCTGGTGGGGGATTCGCTGGGGATGGTGGTTTTAGGTTATGAAAACACCATCCCTGTGACCATGGAAGAGATGATCCACCACACTAAACCTGTCGTGCGGGCAACGAAGAAAGCGCTTGTTGTAGGGGATATGCCTTATTTTTCCTTCCATTTATCTGAAGAAGAATCGGTATATAATGCCTCTCTGTTCTTGAAAGAAGCCGGGGCTCATGCTGTTAAGATCGAGGGAGCCTCCAGGAAAAGGCTTAAATTAATCGAAAGTCTCATCGATGCTGAGATTCCGGTCATGGGACATGTCGGATTGACTCCTCAGTCCATCTATCATTTCGGGAAGTTTAAGGTTAAGGGGAAAGAAATCGATGAGGCCGAAAAGATTATTCAGGATGCCTTGAACCTTGAAAAGGCCGGCGTCTTTTCCGTGGTTCTGGAATGTATACCGATGGAGCTGGCCAGACTCATCACAGAAAAGCTGACAGTCCCCACGATCGGGATTGGAGCGGGCCCCTATTGTGATGGTCAAATCCTTGTCTTTCATGATTTGGTGGGTTATTCAAACGGTTACCTGCCTAAATTCGTTAAAAAGTACGCGGATATTCATGAACTCATCAATCGAGCTGTTGAGGAATACATTGAGGATGTCAAAAAAGGGAATTTTCCCGATGACAACCATTCGTATCATCTCAAACCTGATCTGCTTCAAAAGATCATTGCCAAAGACACCGGTACTTTCGGAAAGAAAAAGAAGAAATGAGAGAGCGAAAAGAAGAGAGAAACAAAAAGCGAAGACCTTGAATAACCCATGCCAATGAGAATAGTCACAAAAGCCAAAGAAATGCATGATGCTGTAAGGCAAGAGAAGTCTCGTGGGAAACGCATTGGACTCGTTCCCACTATGGGATTTCTCCATGAAGGCCATCTCAGTTTGGTGAGAGAGTCCGTGCAGCGGGCAGATGTGACAGTTGTCAGTATTTACGTCAATCCCGCCCAGTTCGGTCCGAAAGAGGATTTTAGAGAGTATCCCAGGGATATCAGGCGGGATACAGAGATATTAGAGGCTGAAGGCGTGGATTTTGTGTTCTCCCCTGATGATGAAGAGATCTATCCAAAGGGATACAAAACATACGTCGAGGTTTATGACCTGCAGGATAAGCTCTGTGGCCGGTCACGTCCCGGTCATTTCCGCGGTGTCTGCACGGTCGTGTTGAAGCTCTTCAACGTTATTGCGCCGGATTTTGCGTATTTCGGCCAGAAGGATGCCCAGCAGGCGATAATCCTCAAAAGGATGGTTCAGGACCTCAATCTGGGAGTGAAAATTGAAGTCCTGCCCATAGTGAGGGAGGAAGATGGCCTGGCGCTCAGTTCCCGGAACACTTACTTGGATAAGGAAGAAAGAAAGGCGGCCCGAGTCCTATCTCTGAGTTTGGAAAAGGCCCGGGAGATGGTCAAGAACGGAGAACGGGATTCAGGCCATATCATCAGCCGGATGAAAGAGATGATCACACAAGAGCCGAGGGCGAAAATAGATTATGTGGAGATTGTGGATATGGAGAGCTTGAATCCTGTAACAAAAATAGAAAATGAGTCTCTGGCTGCTCTGGCTGTTTTTATCGGAAAGGTCAGGCTTATCGATAACATGATTCTCAAGGTGAAGGAGTGATTCACGATGAAGAGAACTATGCTCAAAGCAAAGATTCAAAAACTCACGGTCACGGAAACCAATCTGGAGTACGAAGGAAGTCTCACGCTGGATGAAGACTTGATGAAGACTGCAGATATGAAGCCTTTCGAACAGGTTCATGTCTATAATATTTCCAACGGGGAAAGGTTTTCCACTTACTTGATCAAAGGAGCCAGGAATTCAGGTATGGTAGGTGTCAACGGAGCCGCCGTTCACAAGGTAAAAAAAGGAGATAGGTTGATCGTGGCGTCCTATGTTGTGTTGGAGGAAGAAGAGATTGATTTTTTTATGCCGAAAGTCCTGATTGTTGGCGAGGATAATAAGATCAAAAAAGTAAAATAGATCAAAAAATAAAAAAAGGGACAGGAAAATAAAAAAAGGGACAAACCGCTTTTTTATTTCGTATTTATAAGTTTTTTACTTCAGTGCCCACTCTTTGAGCGCTTCGTACTCCACTTCGCCGCAGACAACGTCGTTGGTCTCCGAGTCAAAAAAAGTGGGTGTCCGGAGCTGCCCTCCACATTTGGGTGCGATAACATCTTTGAAAGAACGCATTAGGTCTGCGTTTTCCTCATTGTGCCAGATTTCGAGCTTTTCAATCTCGACTCCTTCTTCTTCAATCAACCTGTCCACCAGGGGCATCATATTCCTGCAGTGTGGGCATTCTCTTGCCCAGAACATTATCTTTTTTTTCATTCTATTTTCTCCTTACAAAAAGCCCGCACCAGCACTCTCCCTTCTCTCTGTAAGTGTCGTGAGCAAGGAAGTTGCAAGGGCAGACAAGTTTTAGATCCTCTTCAAAATCTTTGGTGATCAGCCTGCAGGGACAATACTTGAGACCATGATTATTTTCGTTATTGAATATCCCTTCCAGGAGCATCTTGACTTTTTCCCTGTCAGGATTCACCTCGAACTCATTTTTTTCTGCGAATTTTTCAATCACTTCTCGGAATTTGTCTTTTTCGAAGTCGACCTTTTTTGCTTTGGTGGTGCTGCAAATAGTCAGGGCTTCGGTGGAGGAGATTTCCACGTAAGCATTTTTTACCTGGCAGGTGGGACATATCTCTGGAGGCTTGACTCCGTAGTGAATGTCATTGCAAACAAAACACCGCCAATATTTTTTCATTTCACGTATTCACTCGTTATATTCACGTTATATTTACAAGCAGTCAAAAGGAACTAAGCGGACTATCCCATCTTTGCCGTTTCCTGTTCCAGCTCCGACTTTCTTGTGCAGTAGTAGCCATTTTTCAGACTCATCTGCATGTAAACAGGACATTTGGGGCAGATGCATCCTTTTTCCTCGGTAATGATTTTGCTTTTGCCGACAAGAGGATGGCAGTAACCGATTTCAGTTTCTTCTGACACATAGGTCGGGCAGGATTTGCAGATGCACATGGTCTTGACCATGTCGACCTTCTTTTCGAACTCAGCGATCTGGGCATCCGCTTCCTCAGCGGTCAAACCTTTCTTCTCCATCAACAGTTTCTTGATTACTTCTTTCTGATTCATCTCTTCTTTTCCCGCTTGAGTCGCGGCCGGCTCTTCCGCCGGGGTTTCTCCCTTTTTACAGGAAGTCAGCCCGAAATAGGTCATCATCATCCCTAAAAGGCCGTATCCACTCTTCCCGAAGAAATCCCTTCTATTCATTGATCCCTCCTTCTTCGTGTTAAAATCTATTTAATACGGGAAAACCATCTGTATGTCAAATGAATGGAGTCGACTCTCCATTTTTTGCGACTTTTTGAGAATGTAAGAATGGAGTCAGGGCTCGGCATTAGACATTCTTCTGTTTCAATTCTGAATGGCTTGGCACTAAATGTCATGATAAAGTCTAAATCTTAAAAACCGATAAAACCTGATTACAATTTAAAAATGACGAATGTTGAGCCCTGAAAGCTAGAGGATTTTCAAGAAAGCGATAAGGTCGGCCAGCTCCTTTTCGGAAAGAGAGGGGAAAGCTGGCATGACCCTAAAAGGCTTTTTGAGCTGGAGCAAGATGTTCTCGGCAGTGGCGGGGCGCTTGCTGGTCGGAAGTCTATCTCGTTTCAGTAAATCTTTAAGGCCCGGACCGTGCCTGGATTCTTCTCTATCCGCATAGTGGCAGGAAGCGCATTGTCTGTTGAAAAGTGCCATCCCGCTCTCTATTTCTCCGGGAGAAGTAAGGAGGCGAGATGTGGATGTTTGTCTGGCCTCTTGCGGCACCCAAGCCGTTCTTAACAAGAAATAGGCTGCTGAAGTGCTGAAGACAACAAAACACAAGACGAACACAATCAATCCCATGACAGGCGCAAACTTGAGGAACTGCTTGAAGAAGCGAATGATAGAGATCTTCAGGAGGAAGACGATCAATAAGGCCAAAGCCAGAACTCCATGGAAGACGGCCCTTGTGGAGATGCTGTCGCCAGTCATCGCCCAGTATTTCATGCCGAGAAAGCTGTTGACTAAGAGAAGTAATGCGAAAACTATGCCAGAGGTTTTATGCAGCTTTCTCAAAGATTCCGGACTCGACTTCCTTTCCGTTTTTCCCATCAGAGAGAGCATGCTGATGAGTGAGATTATGCCGGCGGTGAGAATGACCACGGCGATGATGGATTTAGCCATGAATAGAGACATGAGTATCTCTTTTTTATTAATCCAGACGGTAGTTGGGAGCCTCCTTGGTGATGATCACATCATGGACGTGACTTTCTCGGACTCCTGCGGCTGAAATTTTAATGAATTTTGCCTTTTTCTGGAGTTGTATGATGGTTTTGCACCCGGCATACCCCATTCCCGCTTTGAGCCCCTCCACCATCATTTGAATGATGTGGACCACACTTCCTTTATAAGGAACCCGGCCTTCGATTCCTTCTGGTGCGATTTTATCGTCGCTTGTGAGAGTATCCTGGAAGTAACGATCTCGGCTGCCCTGTTTCATAGCCTCGATCGAACCCATGCCTCGATAGGTTTTGTAGGAACGGCCCTGATAGATGATGACTTCGCCCGGTGACTCTTCCGCTCCGGCGAGGAGATTGCCGAGCATGACAGAACTGGCCCCGGCCACGATCGCTTTGGTGATGTCTCCGGAGTACTTAGCACCTCCGTCAGCGATGAGAGGAATTCCCGCTGACTGGGTGATTTTGAACACATCTGAGATAGCCGTGATTTGAGGGATGCCGGCGCCAGTGACCACCCGGGTTGTGCAGATCGAACCCGGTCCGACTCCAACCTTCACAGCATCCACTCCGAGCTCGACGAGTTCCTTGGCCGCCTCTGTAGTTCCGATGTTCCCGGCTATGAGTTCTTGTTTAGGGAATTCCTTTTTCAGCATTTTGACTGTATCCAGCACTCTCTGAGAATGGCCGTGGGCTGTATCGATGACCAGGACATCGGGCTTGGCTTCGATTAAAGCCTTCACTCTGTCCAGAGTCTCTTCTCCCACACCGATGGCGGCTCCAACGCGTAAGCGTCCAAAGTTGTCTTTGCATGCCCGGGGATACTGGATCCTTTTGAGGACATCTTTGTAGGTGATCAATCCTTTCAGACAATTGTTCTCATCGACCATAAGGATTTTTTCGATCTTGTGCTTGTGAAAGAGTTTTTCCGCTTCTTCAAGTGATGTGCCCAATGGCACGGTTATAAGATCCTTGGTCATGATTTTATCTATAGTCAGGTTGAGGCGGGTTTCGAATCGGATATCCCGGCTGGTGAGAATCCCGACCAGTTTATTTTTTTCATCCGTGATCGGAAGCCCGGAGATTTTGTACCTTTCCATCACTTCCTGGGCTTCAAATATTTTGTTCTGGGGCCTCATCGTGATCGGATCGACGATCATTCCGCTCTCATGGCGCTTGACTTTGTCCACCTCCTCGGCCTGTTTGTCTAGGGGCAGGTTCCGGTGGATGATTCCGATTCCGCCCTGTTGTGCCAGAGCAATCGCCATTTTTGATTCCGTGACAGTATCCATGGCTGAGCTAACGAGGGGAATACTGAGGTTGATGTTCCGGCTGAACTTTGTGGACACATCCGCCTGCGCAGGGATCACATCAGATTTCGCGGGGAGAACAAGAACATCGTCAAAAGTCAGTCCTTCTTTCATTTTTTGATCTAACATTTTATCCACCTCATTTTTTCTTTTTTTTCTTTTTTCTCTTTTTAGGGATCATGGATCTTGCCTTCTTGGCTCTTGGTGCGGCAGAACCCTGAGGACGCTGGTAGTAAAGAGGTTGTTCTTTTCTCTCGGGAAGTTCTTCTTCCTTCACAGGCTGCAAGAGGAAAAGGTAGCGAATGGCCTCTTCTTCGATCCTGTCCATCATGGACTGAAACATATCATAGCTTTCTCTTTTGTATTCCACCAGAGGATCTCTTTGGCCGTATCCTCTCAGGCCAATCCCTTCCTTGAGATGGTCCATTGCGAGCAGGTGGTCTTTCCACTGGGAGTCTGTGAGCTGGAGCATAATGATTCTCTCGAATTCCCTCATGCGTTCTTCACCGAGGATCTGTTCTTTTTCCGCGTAGCTATCTTTCAGAGCTTTCGTGACCTTCTCTTTCAATTCATCATAGTTGATAGTATCCCAATCGATGCGTAGCTCTTCGATGTCCAGGCCGAATTGGGAGGCGATCCCTTTTCTGAAACCTTCAGTATCCCAATCGTCGGGAGATTTGTCCTTGTTCGTGTGGTTTTCCATCATCCATTCGACAAGAGTTTCGATCAGCTCCTGGATGAATTCTTTCATGTTTTTGCCGTGCAGGATTTCTCTTCTCTGCTTGTAGATGGATTCCCGCTGTTTGTTCATTACATCGTCGTATTCCAGGAGATGTTTCCGGATGGAAAAGTTATGGCCTTCTACCTGTTTCTGGGCTCTCTCGATGGCTTTGCTTACCATGCCGTGCTCGATGGGGACTCCTTCCGCCATGCCGATTCTCGCCATTACGCCTGAAATGCGGTCGCTTCCGAATATCCGCATCAGGTCGTCTTCTAAAGAAAGGTAGAACCGGGAAGAGCCCGGGTCTCCCTGCCTTCCCGCTCTCCCGCGGAGCTGATTATCGATTCTTCTTGCTTCGTGTCGTTCCGTGCCGATGATGTGGAGTCCGTTCAGATCAACGACTTTATTGTGCTCCATCTGTGTGATGTTTTGTGCGTCTGCCAGAGCCTGTTCCCAATCGTCTTGAGTGGCTTTAGAGATGTCGATTCCCTTTTTCCTGAGCTGTTCTGTGGCCAAGAATTCCGGGTTTCCTCCCAACAGGATATCCACGCCCCGACCAGCCATATTTGTGGCGATGGTTACGGAGCCCACCCTTCCAGCCTGGGCAATGATGTTGGCTTCCATTTCGTGGTATTTGGCGTTGAGAACCACGTGCCTTATGCCTCTCTTTCTCAGGAGCGAGCTCAAGTGCTCTGAGTTTTCGATGGAAATCGTCCCCACCAGGACCGGCCGTCCCTTCTCGTTGTTTTCAGTGATCTCTTGGACGACCGCATCCCACTTTTCCTTTTGAGTCCTGTATATCACATCGTGGTGCTCGTAACGGACAAGGGTTTTGTTAGTGGGGATTTCCACGACATCCAGTTTGTATATGGACTGAAACTCAGTGGCTTCAGTGACGGCTGTACCTGTCATTCCAGCCAGCTTGTTATACATCCTGAAATAGTTCTGGAAGGTCACAGATGCCAGAGTTTGATACTCCTCTTCAATCCGGACTTTTTCCTTGGCTTCCAGAGCCTGGTGCAGGCCGTCGCTGTAGCGTCGTCCGGGCATGAGGCGGCCTGTGAATTCATCCACGATGACCACTTTCCCTTCTTTGACCATGTAATCCACATCTTTTTTGAACAGATGATGGGCTTTAAGGGATTGGTTGATGTGATGGACCATGTCCATGTGGGCCAGGTCATAAAGGTTGGAAACTTTGAGGAATTTTTCGGCCTCGCCAACGCCTTCTTCGGTCAGCGTCGTCGTTCGAGTTTTTTCATCCACCTGGTAGTGTCTTTGGCTGAGGCGGCGGATGAGATTATCCACTTTGTAGTAGAGTGAAGTTGATTCCTCTGTCGGACCGGATATGATAAGCGGGGTTCGGGCCTCATCGATAAGGATACTGTCGACCTCGTCCACGATAGCAAAGTTGTGCTCTCTCTGAGCAAGGTCGGAGAGGCGGAATTTCATGTTATCCCGCAGGTAGTCGAAACCGAATTCGTTGTTCGTGCCGTAGGTGATGTCTTTACGGTAGGCTTCATATCGTTCCGCATCTCCCATGTCATGCTGAATCGTCCCGACTTCAAGACCGAGAAAATTGTAGATGGGACCCATCCATTCCGTATCTCTTTTGGCCAGATAATCATTCACAGTGACGATATGAACTCCCTTACCTTCAAGAGAGTTCAAATAAGCGGGGAGAGTGGCGACCAGAGTCTTTCCTTCTCCGGTTTTCATTTCCGCGATTTTTCCCTGATGGAGGACAACACCGCCCATGAGCTGGACGTCAAAGTGACGCATATGGATGGTGCGCTTCCCCGCTTCTCGGACAACGGCAAAGGCTTCGACGAGGATATCATCCAGCGATGCTCCCTGGTTTATTTTTTCTTTGAATTCTGCTGTTTTAGCGCGGAGCTGGTCGTTGCTGAGTTTCTGAATTTGAGGCTCAAGCTCATTTATGGCTGAGACATAGGGCTGGAGTCTTTTCAGATCTCTTTCGTTTTTTGTGCCGAATATTTTTTGAACTAGCCATTTAAACATTTGAATAATTTGTAACAGAAAGCCTGAGCCTTGTCAATTTTGCTCGAATAAGAAGACATAATGGCGGCAAGGGAGAGAAGCCAAAATTTTTAAAAGTTATTTTTTTAAAAACTGAGAAATCATTTTTCCATCTTATTGACAGCAAAAATAATATGCTGTAGGTTGAATAGACTCAGGAATTAAAAAGGATATTCCTAAATGAATATGTCGGTAAGAGCGCGGAAGGCTCTCCTCGTCCTCCTTGTGTTTTTGTTGTTCCTTCTCATTTATCAGTTCTTTGTGAAAAAGGATATGACAGATTTTGGAGTCTGTTACAAGGCTGGGAAAAGGATCGTGAATGGCGAGATGCTCTACCGAGTTTCAGATGGTCATCTTCAGTTTAAGTATTTTCCTGCAGCGGCTGTGATTTTTTCTGTGTTGACCCTGTTCCCGTATGAAATGGCGAAGGTGATGTGGTATTTCCTTGAGCTTACCCTTTTGTTCCTCTGTATGACTATCTCTTATGATCTCCTCCCAGAAAAGCATAAGAAAAAGGGATCTGTAGTGGCTCTGACTTTTTTGGTCTTATTGAAATTCATTGGACGGGAGATGGAACTTGGACAGATCAATATTTTGATGGCCTTTCTTCTGATAATGATGGTCAAAGCCTTGACTGAGAGGAAGGAGTGGCAGGCGGGCTTGCTCTGGGGTTTTTCCTTGATTTTCAAGCCTTATGCTTTAGTGTTTTTCCCTTACTTCATCCTCAAGAAAAAAATAAAAACGGTGGCCTCAGGACTTGGAATTCTTGCGGTGGGTTTTGTTTTCCCAGTCTTTTTCTATGGATTCAAGCAGAGTTTCTTTGTTTTGAAAGAGTGGCAGCGAACATTATCCCTTTCCACGCCTTCATTACTTGACCATTATGACAACAGTTCTGTATATGCCTTTTTCTTGAAAAATCTTCCAGCTGATAGAGGTGGTTGGGCCTGGATTTTAAGCGTATGCACGGCTCTGCTCCTCGGTATTTTTCTGTTGTGGATTATGTATTTTGGGAAAAAAATAAGAGTGACACAACCAGAGATCCTCGAGTCTTCTTTTTTATTTATAATGATTCCGTTTTTTTCTCCCCTCTCTTGGTACTACAATTATCTTTACGCCATCCCGGCTGTGGTTTTTCTCATGAACTGGACGGATAAATTTCCGCCTGTCATGAAATACATTTTGATCGCCAATTTTATTTGTATTGGTGCCAGCTTAAGAGAAGTCTTGGGGAAAGGAGTGTTTCGCTTTTATACTCAACATTCTTTGGTCGTCGTCAGTTTTTTAATCCTTCTTTTTTATCTTTTTTATTCGAGGATCAAGATGGAGCCAGGGCAGGTTGAAGCTAAGCCTTGAAAATTTTGATAGAGAACACGCGCATTTAAACTGGGAAATCGAGAGGACGTTTCAATAATGGGAATTCTTCCTTCTCATTATCAATCGATATCTTTGACTCAATTCATTAAGTCGATGATTACGGCGAGGCTTGAATGTTTCCGAGATGAATGAGACTTTGAGATTTTCTTCCGGATTTTACAGACTTTCGAGGGTATCAGCGCAAAAATCCTAGGGTATTGATTTTTCTCGCCGATTTATTTATTATTTCTATTGGAAGTATTGAGAATCATTCTCAATTAGCGAATAAAGGATTCAGAAAAGGATACAGAACATGGCCGAAGTGATTAGTTTGATCCAAGCTCCTCCAGACACGCCCTTGAAAATCGTGGATATACTCGGTGGGCATGGTGTCCGCAGAAGGCTGATGGCAATTGGTTTTCATAAGAATGATACTATTGAACTTGATTCAAGAGCCATTTTTCGGGGACCAGTCCTCGTGAAGAATATGACCTCAGACACATCGGTCGCCCTGGGCAGGGGAGTCGCTCAAAAAATTATGGTCCAGATAATTGAGTAAAGAAAATAAAGATCCCGATGTTATATTCATCGGGCAGCCGAATTGCGGAAAAAGCACTCTCTTTAACGCAATCGCTGGGCTGAAAGCGGATACGTCCAATTTTCCCGGCACATCCATTGAACACACCCACAGCAAAGTCAATGTCGAGGGGAATATTTTAAACATAATCGATTTGCCTGGAACTTATTCACTGAATCCTTCTGACCCGGCTGAAAAAGTCGCTCTCGTCCACTTATTCCACGAGAAGCCAAGCTTGGTCATTAATGTGATTGATGCCTCCATTCTCGGCCGGAGCCTTGAAATGACTCTAGAGTTGATTGAATTAAGGTATCCGATGATCGTCGCGTTGAACATGGTTGATCTGGCGGAGAAAAAGGGAATTGAAATTGATATAAGGAAACTTGAGAAGATCCTTGGTGTCCCCGTGATTCCGACTATAGCCACTCATGGTCGAGGGATCAAGGAACTTTTGGATGCTGTCCTCTGCGGCCTGGAGGAGGGAATAACTGTATCTCCCATCGAATGGTCCAGAGATGTAGAAAAGAAAATTGAGGAGTTGATCCATCTCCTTCCAAAAGATTTCCCAGTTGTCTCGAACAAAAGATTCACAGCCATCCATATGATCGAGGCCAATAAGCTTTTTTTTGATAAGGTGCTCAAAGATATCAATCCACCCTTGAAAATGGCCCTGGATCGAGTGAGGCATGACCTCCAGACTATGCACAACGCTCCGGCCTACGAAGTCATTTCGGCCGAAAGGCATCATTTAGCCCTCAAAATTTTTGAAGAATGCAGCAAAGTTCAGAGAGGAAAAAGAGTCAGGCCTGAAGAAAAAATCGATGAGATCATCATGCATCCCTTCTTAGGCTACATCATTCTTCTGGCAGTTTTTTCCGGCTTTTTCTTTGTTATTTTCAAAGTTGGAAATCCATTGGAAACGCTTCTTCTTGAGCCTTTGACCAACTTGAGGCATTCCCTTTCGCTGAGCCTCGGAACCGGTGTCTTGTCTTATTTGGTTGATGGCCTGCTCGCAGGCATAGGAGGAGGTGCAGCCATTGTCCTTCCTTATTTTCTTCCTCTTATTTTTCTCATGTCATTTTTGGAGGATGTAGGTTATCTCGCTCGAGCGGGCTTTTTAATGGATACCTTTATGCACAAGATCGGGCTCCATGGAAAGTCCATATCCCCTTTTATCCTGGGTTTTGGCTGCAACGTCCCAGCTATAGTGTCTACTCGGGCTTTGGAATCCCGCAGGGACCGGGTCATCACATCTCTGCTCATTCCCTTTATTCCCTGTTCAGCCCGGACAACGATCATCCTGGCCATAGTCGCTTTTTACCTGGGTCCGTTGTGGGCTTTTGGATTCTATGTGTTCAATATCCTCTTAGTGGCTGTGCTCGGTCGGGTGATAACACTTTTTTTCCGGACTCCTTCACCTGGATTGATCCTTGAAATCCCTTCTTTGAAGGTGCCTTCCCTAAAAAACATGATGAAGAAAACATTTTTCCAGATGAAATCCTTCATCAAGTTCGCCTGGCCTATCCTGATTGCAGGAAGCATTGTACTGGGATTTCTTCAATACTTGCATTTTGACAGGTTCATCAATTTGATCCTTTCCCCTCTGGTGGAGAAGGGCCTCGGCCTACCTCGGGATCTGGGAGTCACTCTTGTTTTTGGATTCCTGAGGAAGGAACTTTCTTTGGTCATGATGCTCCAGGCGCTCGATGTAAACTATAAGGACTTACTGACAGTCATTTCCAAAGAACAGCTCATTGTTTTCACCGTGTTTATCAACTTTTTCATCCCCTGTCTCTCCACAGTGGCTCTCCTCTGGAAAGAGATAGGGAAGAGAGTGGCACTCCTCTCCATGGGATTGAATACGATAGTTGCGATAATCCTTAGCTTTATCGCTCGATTGATTCTGGGCAGATAATCCGAAACCTATTTTTTCCCTTCCAGAATAACCGCAGCCACAGCATAATCTTTCAGGTGAGAAATGGAGACATGGGCTTTTTCTACCTTGAATCTCTCTTTATTCCTAATTTTTAATTCCGGCTTTCCTGAAGAGAGATTAGTGATCTCAACGTCGGTCCAGTTTATCCTTCTTCCTATGGCTTTGAAGAAGGCTTCTTTAGCCGCAAACCGGGCGGCCAGATGCTGGTACTTATTCTTTTTCTTCAAGCAATAGTCGATCTCGCCAGACGTGAATATCTTTTCCAGGAAACGAGGACTTTTTTCGGCTATTTGTTTTACACGCTCCACTTCGATAATATCGATTCCGGTTCCGAGCATCATATCCATATCTCCGTTATAATCTGACTCACTATTTGAGATAGGCGGCCAATTGAGAAATTTTTAATATATACTTAAATTATCCTATATTGACTTATATATACTTTAATGATTCTCTTCCATATTGTGTGGGTAATACTCAACTTAGAAAACTTAGAAGAGCATTCAGGGATGGATGAAGCGACATCGGAAGATTTAGCCTTCCTGAGCCAATCTCGAGGGAACCCGACGGAGTCGGGCTCGAGGACTGTTTGAGCACGATAGAGTACACCGGGTGGTGATAAGTATGAGCGGGAGGTTTTCCGGGCGTGAGGTTTGATAAACACGCGGAGTTCCGCAGGGCCGAGAGGATTGACGAGGGAATGGCGTGAAAAATCTGACTGGAGCAAGGACATCCCTGAATGCTTTCTAACCATTTACCTACTCAAAATGGAAGAGAACCACTTTAGTTATTTTTTGAGCCTTATAATCTTAAATTTTCTTAAATTTCTCTCAGAAATGAGTATCATCCTCTTCTAAGCTTGTCAACAAGGCTTTGAGCTGCTTTCCTTCCAATAATCTTGGCCAATTCCTCGATCGAGGCTTTTTTGATCTCCTCTACACTTTTATATTTTGTCAACAGGGCTGCCTTTTTCTTCTGCCCTATCCCTTTTATCCCATCCAGCCTGGATTCAAAGCTTTTCTTTTTTCTCCTCAAACGGTGGAAAGAAAGAGCAAAGCGGTGAGATTCGTCCCTTATATTCTGGAAGAGCTTAAGGACAGGAGAAGTTTTTTCCAACCGAATCCCATTCTTCCGGGATGGCGTGAAAATGATTTCTTCCCTTTTTGCCAATGAGACGACAGGAAGATGGCCTAATCCTAATTCTTCAAGGACTGCCCTGGCTGCGTTCAATTGGCCTTTTCCTCCATCCACAAGGATTAAATCCGGGAAGGCTCTCTTCTCCTTGAGGAGTCTTGTGTACCTTCTTCTGATAACCTCCTGAAGACTGGCCACGTCGTTCGGGCCCTTCACACTCTCGATCTTGTATTTTCGGTAATCATTCTTTTGGGGAAGACCGTTCTCAAAAACGACAAGAGAGCCCACGGATTCATCCCCTCCTGTGTTAGAGATGTCATATCCCTCGATGCGAAGAGGAAGGTTCTTGAGTTCGAGGATCTTTCTCATTTCTTCAAGAGGAGAGAGCTCATCGGATTTTTTCCGCATCAGAATTTCGGCGTTTGTTCTGGCCAGGCTGACCAGTTTCTTGTTTTTCCCTCTGACTGGAGTCAGGATTTCAACTTTTTTATGCTTTTTTTTCGTGAGCATCTTTGAAAGACTCTCTTTTCTCTCAGGGGCAAAAGGAAGAAGTATCTTATCTGGAATGTTCTCCCGTTTCTCATAAAAGTCCCACAAACAGGCGGAAAGGATTTTAGTGTTTGAAACCTCCTTTTCCTCCTGAAAGTATAGCTCTTCAGATTCAATGACTTTTCCTCTTCTCATCAAGAAGACATAGATGGCGATGTTTTCGTTATCCCGCGCGAAACCGAATATGTCAATATCTTCCATCTGGACGGATATAAGCTTCGGTCTCTCTTTGATATCTTCGATAGTGTGAATAAGATCTCTCCAGTGGGCAGCCTGCTCAAATTCCTGCCGGGCTGCTGATTCGCGCATTTTTTGCTTCAAAGCACTCAATAGCTCTTTCGTTTTTCCATCCAGGAAGAGAAGTGCGTTCTCCACGCTCTCCCTGTACTCCGATTCGGAGATGTAATTAACGCATGGAGCCGAACAGAGTTTGAGGTCATATTCAAGACAAGGCCTTTTCCTTTTTCCTGGAACAGCTTCCTCACAAGTTCTGACACCGAAGTATTTTGCGATGAGACGGCTTGTTTGTCTCGCTTGCTGAGCCGGGCTGTACGGTCCATAATATTTTGCTCCGTCTTCCTCCACTCTTCTTGTTAATGCGAGTGCCGGATACTTTTCCCGGAGCGTCATTTTCAGGAAGGGGAAGCTTTTATCGTCCTTGAGCCTCAGGTTATATTTGGGCTGGTATGTGCGGATAAAATTATTCTCGAGGAAGGCGGCTTCTTTCGTGGAGCCAGTCAGGATAAAATCGACATCCCAGGTTTCAGAGAGGATATTTTTGATTTTGATATCTGAAGTCTGCTGGAAGTAAGATTTCACTCTGTCCCGTAAAGAGCGGGCCTTGCCGATATAAATCACCTCTCCCGTTCGAGTCTTAAAAAAGTAAATGCCCGCTTTTTGCGGCAGGGTCTGTGCTTTTTTTCTCAAACGGCTTGTCATAGATACCTTTGGGTTGAAATAGAAATTTAAATATCGCTCAGGCGACTAATTCCAGCTCCCTTTTTTTCAATTTGTTGAGTTCATCCCTGAATTTGGCAGCTTTTTCAAACTCCAGGTTTCTGGCTGCCTCCTTCATCAATTTTTCCAGTTTCTCCATCCTTTCTTTTCTCTTTTGAGGCGAGAGATAGATGTCTTTCTCTTCCGAGATCTGTGAATAATCAAAATAGTCCCTCTCGTATACGCTGGTCAAGACCTCATCTATCCTTTTTTTGATGGATTGAGGAGTAATTTTGTTCTGCGTGTTGAATTCCTGTTGGATCTTTCTTCTCCTGTTTGTCTCATTGATCGCCTTGTTCATTGAATCTGTCATGCTGTCTGCATAGAGAATGGTTCTTCCTTCAACGTTCCTTGCCGCACGCCCAAAAGTCTGGATCAGAGAGCTGGCTGAGCGGAGAAATCCCTCTTTATCCGCATCCAGGATAGCCACTAGAGAGACTTCTGGCAGGTCAAGTCCTTCTCTGAGCAGGTTGATGCCGATAAGAGCATCGAATTTCCCCTTTCTCAGGTCTCTGAGGATTTTGACGCGTTCGAGCGTGTCAATCTCAGAGTGAAGATAGCGAACGCGGAGACCGAACTCATGGTAATGCCGTGTAAGGCTTTCTGCCATTTTTTTGGTCAAAGTCGTGACCAGGATTCGCTCGTTCTTCTTCGCTCTTGTTTCGATTTCAGCCATTAGATCGTCGATTTGGCCTTTAACCGGACGGACCTCAATCTCTGGGTCTATAAGACCGGTTGGCCGGATGATCTGTTCGACGACTTTATTCTTCGTCTTTTTCAGTTCATAAGGGCCCGGAGTGGCCGAGACATAAAGGACTTGATCGACTCGGCTCTCGTACTCTTCGAAATTGAGAGGCCGGTTGTCCAGGGCTGAGGGCAATCGGAATCCGTGCTCAATAAGAGTCTGCTTTCGTGAGCGGTCTCCGTAGTACATCCCTCCGATTTGAGGGATAGTGACGTGAGATTCATCGATTATGGTCAGAAAGTCAGGAGGAAAATAATCGAGGAGAGTGTAGGGCGGCTCTCCGGGTTTTCTCAAGGAGAGATAGAGGGAGTAGTTTTCTATTCCGGGGCAGTAACCGAATTCTCTCAGCATTTCCAGGTCAAACAGTGTTCTTTCTTCGATCCGGTTGGCTTCGATGAGTTT
>Ga0180438_10002922_pt1 | contig 26805 bp, 29 predicted proteins | sample SS_ome_12_FD_132455 | JGI IMG/M metagenome (GOLD analysis project Ga0180438, IMG submission 132455) | Hypersaline lake sediment archaeal communities from the Salton Sea, California, USA - SS_3_D_2 metaG | ecosystem: Environmental > Aquatic > Non-marine Saline and Alkaline > Hypersaline >... | reverse complement strand
GTGTCAATGGCATTATTTCGAGAATGGAACTCCAGGCAGGCAACGCCGTCACCCATATCTATAAGGCTGGTACCGGCGTTGGACTTGACCACCTTCGCTCTCTCCTTCAGCGAAGGAAGGAATATGATTTGAGGCTTCTCTTCTATCTCTAGATAGTCGGCTTTAGAGAAATCAAAATAATAACTTTTCCCATTGCGCTTTTCATAGAGATGTTCTCTGCCCGCGGCAAGCATCTGCTCTATCTTCTCGGGTATCCTGTCGCCTTCCTTCTTCATCCTCTCCACTGATTTTTTCAGTCCTATGGCATCCCAGGTCTGGAAGGGGCCGAGCTCCCAGTTGAATCCCCATCTCATAGCCTGGTCTACAGCCACTATGTCATCGGCTATCTCTGGGACCTTGGCGGCACAGTAGAGGAGCATCCTCTTAATCGTCTTCCAGGCGAAAAGCCCAGCTCTCTCCTCTGAGTATACCAGTCTCTGTAGGCTTGTTGCGGTATCCACTGTCTTGAGCTCATCCAGGATGGGGAGGGCTGTTTTCCTCTGTGGCACGTAGTCCATGGTATTGTAATCCAGGGCATGTATCTGCGAGCCTGCGGGGCCCAGCACTCTCTTATAGAATCCCTGTTGTGTCTTCTCTCCCAGTAGACCTTTCTCCACCATCTTCTGGAGGAACTCGGGAACGGCTAGCTGCTGCTTTTCATATTCATCATCTATGTTATCGCATACATTCTGTATTACTTTGAGAAGTGTATCCAAGCCAACCATGTCTGAGGTCCTGAAGGAAGCGCTTCTCGGCCTGCCCATAGGGGGACCGGTTATAGCATCCGCTTCCTCTATGGTGTAGCCATCTTCCACCGTGGTCTTCATGACCCCTATGATGGCATGGGCACCGATCCTGTTGGCAATGAAGTTGGGCGTGTCTTTGGCGAAGACGACACTTTTGCCCAGTCGCCTCTCGCAGAAATCTGCCATGAAGGATATCAAGTCTTTATCTGTGTGTGACCCAGGAATGATCTCAAGGAGCTTCATATGCCTTGGAGGGTTAAAGAAGTGTGTGCCCATAAAATGAGCCCTGTGCTGCGTGGATAGGACTTCTGATATCTTGTCTATCGATAATCCTGAGGTATTTGTGCTGATGATTGCATCGGGCTTGACAAATGGCTCGATTTTTCGCAGTAGCTCCTTCTTTATCCTCAAATCCTCTACAACCCCTTCGATAATCCAGTCGGCATCGGAGAGCCATGAAAGGTGGTCCTCGAAGTTTCCTGGAGTGACGAGCTTGGCATCATCAAGGACAAATAGCGCAGGGGGGCTTGTACCGATGGTGCCCTGGATGCCCATTTTGGCAAGCTTGTTCCTGAACTCGGGAGATTCCTTAGTCAACCCTTTCTTCACATCACTCGCGTCCAGCTCCTTAGGGACGATATCCAAAAGGTAGGTTGGTATGTCTGCACCTGCCAGGAGGACAGCTATCTTGCTACCCATTACGCCGGCACCAAGCACTGCCGCCTTCTTAATCTTTCTCTTCATCATAGGCATAACCCCCATAAATCGCCTTTAAATCAAAGAGGGGCACCAGTAACTACCATCAAGCAGCGGTTTCTAGTGCCCTTTCCTTTTCTTCCCCCTGCACAACTTAGATTGGCTACAGGTCTATCGTATGGACCTGTAATCAAGTCTAATATTTATCTACACGATTGTCAATGGCTTTGGTCGTTCGGTTCTGTTAGGTTGAAGTGGATAGAAGATTGGGTACTGTGTTACTAGTATGATAGAGTTATCCTGTGGATTATAAACTCAGCTTCGGCTTATTTGCTAGCTTCGTGTTAGCAGCGGTTGGATTCTGGATTACTTCAGAATGGCACATAGCAATCGGGTTTTCTGTTTTATCCCTCGTTTGGGGAATACTTCTGGTCAATCCCAAGTCGCCCATAAGAAAATGGTGTTTGTCTGTCTCAAATAGACTTAGTATTGTAATTGAAAACTATGGTGGTTTCTCCCCTAAAGGCAATAGACAATATTTGACTGTTTATAAAACATTGAGAGCATTATCGCCTATCAGGATTGACAAAATACTACTAACTATAGGCAGAAACAAGATAATCCCCCGTGATTGGAAATCACAGGAGGTAACAGGGGACGAATCGGGATATATAAATTTCGACAGACCAGATTGGTTGCCTAACGGAAATCATTTTGCCAGATTGATTGCATATACTCCTGATGGGTATTCCAAATCTGAAACGTTTAGACTAGAGGTGAGAGATTAACTACTTCCTCTTTCTTTTCCTGTCTGGTGCTTGAGCAAGTGCTGAGCACTATCTCTTGTACTTCCATCTTGTTCCTTGAGGGGTATCTTCAAGGGTTATTCCTAGATCGGCTAATCCATTTCTAATCTTATCGGCTAGCTGCCACTGCTGGTTTTGACGCAAATCATCCCTAGTGGACACCAGGAAACTTATACATGTTTCTGCTTCAGTTGTGGGCTGAGTCTTTTCCTTTAAAGTAAGGCCTAGAATGCCTGCTAGGTTTAACAGGGTATCCTGTGCCTGGGTTATATCTGCACCTTGTTCAACACCTCGGTTTATTTCCTTAGCCAATTCGAATAGGCCGGCTATTGCCTGTGCAGTATTGAAGTCGTCGTCCATGGCTTCGACAAATTTCTGTTCGAATGGCTTCGCGTCGAGCATGGCAGCTCCCTTGCCTGCATTAGCTCGATGGGTCAATGCCCAGCGCAGTCTCTCTGCACCCCTCTCGTTTGCTTCCAGAGCCTGTTCACTATAAGTAAGTGGATTCCTGTAGTGCGAACTAAGGATAAAGAGGCGAATGGCATCGGGGCTAAAGTGGTTTAGTAAATCTTTAACACTTACAAGATTACCAATGGACTTACTCATTTTTTGCTTGTCCTGTTGCATTAGCCCATTATGTAGCCAGTATCGGGTAAATGGGACTACACTGGTGAAACTTTCTGATTGTGCTATCTCGTTCTCGTGATGAGGAAAGATAAGATCTTGTCCGCCACCATGGATGTCTATGCTGTCGCCGAGGTACTTTAACGCCATAGCGCTGCACTCTATATGCCACCCTGGCCTACCATTCCCCCAAGGACTCTTCCAGAAGGGTTCACTAGGCTTTGAAGCTTTCCACAAAGCGAAATCTAACGGATACTCCTTCTTTTCTTCATAGTCACTAGCTCTGGGAATTGTCTCTGCCAGACCCCGGTGACTTAGTTTGCCGTAGTCGGAAAGATTCCTGACGCGGAAATAAACACTCCCATCGGACTCGTAGGCGTAATCTTTAGCAAGCAAGCCTTGTATAATTTCAATGACTTTTGGTATTTCCTCAGTTGCCCTGGGATAGAGATCGGCTCGCTCGATATTTAATGCATCCATATTAGCGAAATACTGGTCAGCGTATTTATTGGCCAGTTCCAGTGGCGGCATCCCAAATTGGTTAGCACGCTCTATAATCTTATCGTCTATGTCGGTAAAATTTTGTACGTGCTTGACTTTGTAGCCTTTGAATCCCAGATAGCGCTTGATTATGTCGAAGATTATGTACGTCATGGCGTGACCTATATGGCTATCGTCATAAGCAGTAATTCCACAGACATACATGGTCACCACTTCGCCGCGGGGGATAAAATCCTCCTTTTGCCCGGTTAACGTATTAAATACCTTCATCTTTTTCCCCAGACGCTGATTGATAACTGTCCCAGTCTTGTGCAGCGAATCACGTCTCAGGTCGGCTAAAACATCAAAACTTGACAAGCTCGTCACCCCTTGTTATTATATACTAAGATGATTATATTAGTCAACAATTAAGGAGAAGTCAATGAAGCTTTCTACCAGGGGACGATATGGAGTCAGGGCGCTGCTAGATTTGGCCGCTCATCAGGGTGAGGGGCCTGTTCTCTTAAAGGATATCGCGCGCAGGCAAGAAGTTTCGCTGGCGTATCTGGAACATTTAATTGCTCCTCTCGTAGCTGGCGGTCTGGTTAAGAGTACCCGAGGGGCTCGAGGTGGTGTCTTGTTACTTAAGCCGCCCTCGGCTATCAAGCTCAGTGAAGTGGTTCAACTTCTCGAGGGCTCCATTGCCCCGGTGGACTGCGTCAATAACCCTGATATATGCCACCGGTCTGCTTTCTGTGTTACCCGGGATATCTGGATTGAGATGAAGAACGCAATGAATCAGGTTTTAGATTCTAAGACCTTACAGGACTTGATTGAGCGGCAGAGACAGAAGGGGCAAGCTAAAACAGAGATGTATTACATTTGACGAGCTTTTGCCCCGCTAAATGTGTTTGAGAAGGTAGATAGGCATTTTAGGAATTGTTGCGTTTATGATTGGGAGGAAAACTAAATGGCAAAGATAACTCAAAATGTGGAGAGGGTTCGGTATAAGACATTGGAGCTGCCGAAGCTAACGAGGGGGATAGCTAATGACTCCAGTGAGTTAATAGGGAATACACCCCTGGTCAGGCTGAACCGGGTGACTGATGGGGTGAAGGCGGAGGTGGTGGCCAAGCTTGAATCCTTTAATCCCCTGGGAAGTGTAAAGGATAGAATTGGGGTGTCAATGATTGTTGATGCTGAAGAGAAAGGGCTCATCAACAGGGACACGGTGATTGTGGAACCGACCAGCGGCAACACTGGAATCGCCTTGGCTTTTGTCTGTGCCGCCAGAGGATATAGGCTCATCCTCACCATGCCTGATACTATGTCGCTGGAACGGAGGCAACTCCTGAGTGCTCTAGGTGCTGAGCTGGTCTTGACCCCTGGGGTATTGGGGATGCCCGGAGCAGTGAGGACAGCTGAGCAATTGGTTGCCAAAAGCCCCAATTACTTTATGCCCCAGCAGTTTAACAATCCAGCAAATCCAGAGATACACCGTCTGACTACTGCAGATGAGATTTGGAGGGATACTAGAGGTGAAGTAGACATTCTGGTCTGCGGTGTGGGAACGGGAGGGACAATCACAGGAGTAGCTGAAGTTATAAAGAAGAGGAAGCCTGAATTTAGAGCGATTGCTGTTGAGCCACTTGCCTCGCCGATGCTTTCCGAGGGTAAGCGGGGGACTCATAAAATTCAGGGCATCGGGGCTGGCTTTGTCCCCGATGTTTTAAGACTAGATTTTATTGATGAGATCGTCAAAGTCGCCGATGAAGATGCGGGAATAATGGCCAGGAGACTAGCTAAAGAGGAAGGGCTATTAGTTGGCATATCTTCAGGCGCAGCAACTTGGGCAGCATTAGAGGTGGCCAAAAGAGCGGAAAATCAAGGCAAGCTTATCGTGGTTGTTCTACCTGACACCGGTGAACGCTACCTGTCTACCTGGCTATTCCAGGAACTTTACCAGGTGGCATCAAATCCCTGAAAAGGGAGGAGGCGAGCGTCTTGTTTAAGACCTTAAGAGAAGATATTCAAACCGTTTTTGTTAAAGACCCGGCGGCAAGGAACAGGTTGGAGGTCATTTTCTGCTATCCCGGCCTTCACGCGCTCTGGTTTCACCGCCTCACCCATTTCTTCTGGCGACACAGGCTTCGATTTCTAGCTCGTCTCCTGTCCCACATCAATCGCTTCCTAACCGGAATCGAAATTCACCCTGGAGCCAAGATTGGCAGGAGGTTCTTTATCGACCATGGCGCAGGGGTGGTTATTGGAGAGACAGCTGAGATTGGAGACGATGTCTTGCTGTATCAGGGTGTTGTCCTGGGTGGAACGACTTTGAAGAGGGGAAAACGCCACCCCAGCATCGGCAATAATGTGGTTATGGGGACTGGTGCGGTAGCTCTTGGTGCCATCACTATGGGAGACGGGGCCCGGATTGGTGCTGGCTCGGTGGTGATAAAGTCAGTTCCGCCGGGGGCTACGGTGGTGGGAATTCCAGGAAGAATAGCGGAGGACCACCGGAAACCGCCCACGGATTTGGAACATGGTAATTTGCCTGACCCGATGGCGGAAGCCATCAGGTTTGTCTTAAGAGAACAAGACAAGCTAGATGAACGTCTGAGAATCTTAGAGAGTGCCAGGGGAATAGCCTCTCCCGATGAAGAATTACAGGAGAAAATAATGATAGAGGCGATATCTAATAGGGGAGGAGGAATATGAGATTTGAAACGATGGCTATTCATGCTGGGGATAGGCCGGATGCAGCTACTGGCGCTATTTCAGTGCCCATCTATCAGACATCAACATTCGTGTTTGAGGATGTGGGCAAGACAACGGGGTGGGATTACTCTCGCACGGCAAACCCAACGAGGAGAGTTCTGGAAGATACTATCGCTCAGCTTGAAGGAGGAAAGGCTGGCTTTGCCTTCGCCACTGGAATGGCGGCTGAGACTACGGTTATGCACCTTTTGAAGGCAGGCGAGCATGTAATCTCGGGGGACGATATCTATGGGGGAACCTACAGGTTATTTCAGAATGTGATGCGTGCCTCTGGTCTGGAGTTTACGTTTCTCAGATTGAACGACCGGAAAAGAATTGAGGAGGCAATAAAGCCCAATACCAGGATGTTGTGGTTAGAGACTCCCTCTAATCCACTACTCAACATCGTTGACATTGAGATGGTGGTCGACATTGCTAGGGAAAATAAATTGCTGACAGTAATTGATAATACCTTTGCCACTCCATATTTCCTGAGGCCGATTGAATACGGAGTTGATCTTGTTATCCACTCTACCACCAAGTATCTCAACGGGCACTGTGATGTTGTCGGTGGTGCTGTTGTGACCGCCAACAATGAACTAACCCACGGGATGCAATATCTACTCAATGCCATGGGGACCTGTGCTGCCCCCTTCGACTGCTGGCTGGTGCTCCGTGGGATTGAGACTCTCCCTGTGAGAATGAGGCAACATGGGGAGAATGCCCTTGCCATAGCAAATTATCTTAACGGGCATCCTAGGGTAAGGAGGGTGCTCTATCCTGGGCTCGAGTCCCATAAGGGACACGAAATCGTCAAGAGACAGATGAAAGGATTCGGTGGAGTAGTGTCCTTTGAACTGGCAGGCGGTATTGAGGGTGTACATATTTTTCTAAGGAAGCTCAAGGTCTTTTCCCTGGCGGAATCGCTAGGTGGTGTTGCTTCTCTTGCTGGGCATCCAGCTACTATGAGCCATGCCTCGATGCCCAAGGACTACAGGGAGAAGGTGGGGATTAGCAATGAACTGATCAGATTATCGGTTGGCTTGGAGAGTGTTGACGATTTGATCGAGGATTTAGAACAGGCGCTCGATCGCGTGTGAAGGAGGATTTGATGAAACTGTACCAGATAGTTGTGAAAGATGTCACACGAAGGAAAAAGCGGATGTTATATGCCTCACTTGGCGTGGTTATCGGTGTGGCAACAATTGTTGCTGTGCTTACAATCGCCCTTGCCGGAGAGACGAACATCTATGGTCAGTTGGAAAAATATGGTGCTAACTTGGTGATCATGCCTGCGATAAGCGATATTGACGTAGGATTAGGAGGCTTGAGTCTTGGGACATTGGCAGTTGGGGAGAACTACATTTCTGAGAATGAATTGCCGGAGATCAGACAAATAGCAGATGGCATGATAAGAGCGGCATTGGATATTAACGATGAGGGTGATATTGCCACGATTGCTCCAAGGCTCTACATGAACACCGAGATAAGAGGGACATCCGTAATAATAGTTGGAGTGGATCCTCAACAGGAGCGCCAGCTTAAGACGTGGTGGAGAATCCGCGAAGGAGAATACCTCGAACGGGCAGACCAGGCTCTAATTGGAGCTATGGCTGCTGAGTTACTGGAACTTGCTGTAGGCGACAAAATTGCACTTAACGGGAGAGAGGTAGCCATCGCCGGTATTCTCGAGGAGACGGGCTCAAACGAAGATTATCAAGTTTTCCTTCACATAGAAACGGCCCAGCAGGCATTCGGAAAAAACGGGTTGGTTTCTTCGATAGACGTTCGTGCCCTATGTAGTGCATGCCCTACATCAGATATTGCGGGTTCTATTAACGGGAACATCCCAGGGGTTAGGGCAGTTGCCGTAAAGCAAATAGCTGAAACCGAAATGGGCATGATGGAGAAGGTAAGCAAGTTCCTGTTGGCTTTGGCTGGAATCACACTGGCTGTCGGCTGCTTTGGCGTGGTGAATACGATGCTGACCTCGGTTCATGAAAGAATAAAGGACATCGGCATAATGAGAGCAGTGGGGGCATCACGCAATCAGATAATTAAGATTTTTCTTTACGAGGCAATAATCATTGGGGTAGCAGGAGGCTTCCTCGGATATATAGCTGGAACATTGTTAGCATATGTGGTCGGGCCGCTGATTTTTGGGGGCGTGGCCGTTACTTACGTTCCCCAGTACTTCCTTCCTTCGTTGGCTCTGGCTGCCTTTATTGCCGTCATTGCCACTGTTTATCCTGCATTCCGCGCTTCTAAAATCAAGGTTGCGGATTCTTTCAGGTCTTTGTGAGGTAGCTAAATGCTAGAAGTCAAACATGTATCGAAAATCTATGGGCAAGGGATGGCTAAAGTAGTCGCCTTGAGCAACGTTTCATTTTGTGTGGATGGGGGCGACTTCATAGCCATTATGGGGCCTTCTGGAAGTGGGAAGTCAACCCTTTTAAATGTCATCGGCGGCTTAGACTATCCTTCCGGTGGTGAAGTAATTTTAGATGGGAAGCGCATCGACAATCTGGATGAAAACGATTTTGTTGATATAAGAAGAAATAAGATTGCATATGTCTTTCAGCAATATCATTTGCTTCCGTCTCTCACTGCCTTGGAGAATGTAATGTTGCCACTGACTTTTTGTGGATTGGGTAAGGGGGAGGAGAAAGGATTGGAGATATTGAAGGAGGTGGGGTTGGGGGGAAGGACAGAACACAAACCCAGCCAGTTAAGCGGTGGGGAGCAGCAGAGAGTAGCCATTGCACGGGCTTTGGTTAATTCCCCCTCATTGATTCTGGCGGACGAGCCAACAGGTAATATGGACCAGAAAACGGGAAAGGAAATCTTAGCTTTATTCCATCAACTAAACAAAGATGATCACAGCATTATCATGGTTACCCATAGCCCTGACATAGCCCATCACGCAAAAGAAATCATGGTCTTAGAGGATGGGCAAATCGTAGACAAGATTAACCAAGAAGCAAGGAGGTAACGAATGCTTAAGAGAATGATATCCCATTTCGTGCCAGGTACAGACACGTGGAGAATTATTGGTTTATGCACACTGCTACTACTCATTACAGCATCATCCCTTGTTGGCTGTACTGGCTCCACGTGTACAGTAACGCCTGGTCTGATAGAGCCACCAGCCCCGGCGGCCTTTAAAACTGCCGGGTTAAAGATTAACCCAGCTGAGATTGAACCTGGGGAGGAACTGAGCATCACTGCAACGGTGGCAAATACTGGTGATGCCAGGGGCAGTTATATGGCTGAGCTTAAGATAAATGGTAATACCCAAGAAACGACGCAGGTGATTGTGGATGCTGGAGAAACTAAAGCTGTGACCTTTGCAGTGGTCAAGGACACGCCAGGGATATATGAAGTTGCGCTCGGTGAGCTTAATGGACAATTTGAGGTGATCAAGCCAGCCACACCACCACGATCATCCAATCCCAAGAACGGCGACGCCGACACGCCGAGTGTTAGGGAACGTAGCAAGCCGAGAGGCTGTTGCTGATAGATCGAATGTGAGGGCAGGAAGATTATCATGTGAAGCTATCGCACCATAATAAAGGCTTAATTTAAACAAGAAGGAGGAGATGACAAAATGCTAAGAAGAATTTTGATAGGAGTACTACTATTCTCTCTGATACTTATCGTCGTCGCGTGTAGTGCCCCAACGCCAACACAAACGCCCAATCCAACGCCTAAACCAAAGCCCTCGGGGGCGATAAAGGCAATGTGGATTGAGCCACAGGTAGTTGGTGATACTGTATCCATACCAGTAATTGAGGTCGAGAATAACTGGAATGTCCACTTCAAAGTAAAGACAGGAGGAGAGGATATGAATTTCATGGCATATGTGCTGGATGGAGAAATTCATGTCCGGGCAAATGTTTGCCCGCCATGCCGGTCAATAGGCTTTTCTCTTGAAGAAGATATCCTTATATGCGATAGGTGCGCGACGACTTTCAAAGCAAAAACGGGCGAAGGAATCCAGGGAGCGTGTGTGGATTTCCCCAAAGCCTCAGTCCATTATGAAACAAGTGGTGGCAAAGTTGTAATGAAAAGCGCTGACCTAATAGATGCGTATCAAGATACCATTGAACCTGGCTGATCCTAAAGGAGGAAGATTTGTCCTATGCTATAGCCTTGCGCTGTCGGAAGTGTGGGCGAGAGTACCCGTTGGAGCCGCTCAATCTATGCGACTTTTGCTTCAGTCCGTTAGAGGTAAACTATGACTATAAGTCTATGGCTGAAGTGATAAGTCGGGAAAGGATTACTGGAGGCCCCCCAAATATGTGGCGCTACGGAGACTTGTTGCCTGTCGACGGCGATGTAGTAGATATTGGCACTGGATTCACCCCTCTCGTCAAGACTGATAACTTGGGGCGAGAACTGGGGTTGGACAAGTTATATATCAAAAATGACTGTCTTAACCCAACATACTCCTTCAAGGATCGGGTGGTCTCGGTAGCCATCACCAAGGCACGGGAATTTGGATTTGATACTGTGGCCTGTGCTTCGACAGGCAATCTTGCGGCTAGTGTGGCGGCTCACGCTGCCAAAGCAAATATGAAGTCCTACGTTTTCGTTCCCTTTGATGTGGAACCAAGTAAGTTGACAGGGATAGCAATTTATAACCCGGTTCTGGTAACAGTCAAGGGAAGCTATGACGATGTCAACCGCCTCTGTAGCCAGCTAGCGCAGAGATATAACTGGGGCTTCATCAACATTAATCTTCGCCCCTATTATGCTGAGGGAAGCAAGACCCTGGGTTATGAAGTAGCTGAGCAACTGGGGTGGCTTGCTCCTGACTGTGTGGTGGCTCCCGCTGCCTCGGGGCTGCTCTTTACCAGAATATGGAAAAGCCTGGATGAGCTTTCTATGCTGGGTTTGATTCAACTGGTCAATACTCACATGTATCTCACCCAGGCTGTGGGTAGTTCCCCCATTGTCAATGCCTTTCAAGCAGGCACTCTTCAGGTGCACCCGGTAAAACCAAATACCATCGCCAGGTCCATAGCAATTGGGAACCCGGCTGACGGTTATTATGCATTGAGAGTTGGCAGGCAGTCAGGAGGTGGCGCTTGTGCTGTCACCGACGAAGAGGTGGTTGAGGGGATGAGGCTGCTGGCCGAGACCGAAGGCATTTTTGCCGAGACAGCCGGAGGTGTGGTAATAGCGGGGTTAAGGAGGCTGGTGACCTCACGGATAGTTAAAAGGAGTGAGCTTACAGTGGCTTTCATTACCGGTGCGGGATTGAAAACCCAAGAAGTGATAGCGGAAGGGGTTCATCCCGTCGTAATCCAGCCCACCCTCGAATCCTTCGAGGAAGTTCTTGGTAAGTGAGCTTGAGTCTCTAATAATCCATTCGTGTTATAATTTCGACTCTAGAAGAAATATCAGGAGGACAAGATGGTCAAGCGAGGAGTAAAATTCACCTTTCCCCCAACACTGATTAAGGAGCCCATCATTTACTACCTCGGGCAACAGTTTAAGGTAGTGACCAATATCCGTCGCGCTGATGTAAATGGAGATAAGGGCTGGGTAGTTCTTGAGTTAGAAGGGGAAGGAGGGGATATTGAGCGTGGGATTGCCTGGGTGGCTAGCAAAGGTGTAAGGGTTGATCCCGTTGTTGGAGATATAGTAGAGGGTTAGATGCGAAGGGTATATCTTGACCACGCTGCCACCACGCCAACTCATCCCGAGGTAGTGAAGGAAATGCTGCCTTATTTTACCGACGCCTTTGCCAATCCTTCGAGTATATATTCTTGTGGGCAAGAAGCGAGGGGTGCCATAGAAGAGGCAAGAACAAAGGTGGCAGAACTCATTGGTGCTAGGAGTGAGGAGATTATTTTCACCAGCGGAGGAACGGAGGCGGATAACTTCGCCCTAAAGGGTATTGCCTATGCCAACGAGCACAAAGGAAATCACATTATCACTACTTCTATCGAGCATCATGCGGTGATGGAGACGTGCAAGTTTTTAGAAAGAAGAGGATTCCAAATTACTTACCTCCCAGTAGACGGCTATGGCCTGGTTGCTCCCCAGAATGTCCAGAAAGCTATTACCGATAAAACCATCCTTATCTCAGTCATGCATGCCAGCAATGAGGTAGGCACTGTGGAGCCCATAGGCGAAATAGGCAAGATTGCCAAAGAGGCAGGGATTTATTTTCACACCGATGCTGTGCAGACTGTGGGGCATATCCCGGTGCAGGTGGATGAACTAAGGGTGGACTTGCTCTCCATTTCAGCGCATAAATTATATGGACCAAAAGGGGTGGGGGCGTTGTTTGTCAGGAAGGGCATCAAGTTAGTCTCCCTCATGCATGGGGGAGAGCAAGAAAAAAGGCGGAGGGCAGGTACAGAAAATGTTCCTGCCATCGTGGGTCTTGGTAAAGCAGTAGAGCTTGCCGGGCAGACGATGAACAAGGAAGCACAACGGCTGAGTTACCTTCGTGATAAGCTAATTAAAGGGCTCGTGGAGAGGATTGACCACATTCGCTTAAATGGTCATCCCAGGAAAAGGCTACCCAACAATGTCAATATAAGCGTTGACTTTGTTGAAGGGGAATCAATGCTTTTAAATCTCGATTTAGAGGCTATCTGTGCTTCCACGGGATCAGCCTGTAGTTCCGCAAGCCTTGAGCCATCCCATGTTCTCATCGCGTTGGGGCTTATACCTGAGCAAGCTCATGGTTCGCTCAGGTTCACCCTAGGGCGAGAAAACACCGAGGAAGATGTGGAGCGAGTACTGGAGGTGTTGCCCCGAATTGTCGCCAAATTGAGAGCGATGTCCCCACTTTTGAAAACTCAAAAATAGGAGCTTAGAAAATGCCTGATGTTTGGTCACAATACAGCGAGAAAGTAATGGAGCATTTTAAGAATCCCCGGAATGTTGGGGAGATAGAAAACCCCGACGGCGTCGGGCATGTCGGGAATCCTGTCTGTGGCGATATTATGGAGCTTCACATTAAGGTAAAGGACGGCACTATCGTTGACGCTAAATTCAAGACCTTCGGCTGTGGAGCCGCCATTGCTACCAGCTCCATGGTCACTGAGATGGTGAAGGGGAAGAGCATAGAAGAAGCTCTGAAAATCTCCAATAAAGCGGTAGCCGAAGCTTTAGACGGGCTGCCGCCAGTCAAAATGCACTGCTCAGTCCTGGCTGAGGAGGCGCTTAAATCGGCCATCGATGACTATATAAACAACTTAAAGAGCAAAGGAAGAGGCTAAAAGATGGTAGAGAGATTTAGTCCAGAAGATGAAAAAGCGCTAACTCGTGCCATAGTCACTGGGTTTACCACATATTGAGTTGTGAGTAAAGGGCAGACTATGAGTGCAGAAGAAAAGGTCTTGAACTTCAGCCGAGTTGTTGCTATGGTTGGGCTTTCCTCGAAACACGACCGACCGAGCTACAAAGTAGCTAGCTATCTCAAAGAGCAAGGCTATAGGATCATTCCGGTAAACCCGACGGAAAAAGAGATTTTAGGAGAACTTTGTTATCCGGACCTTGCCTCCATTCCAGAGTCGGTAGATGTAGTCGACGTCTTTCGCCGTTCTGAAGAGGTGCCGCCTATTGTAGAAGAGGCGATCAGGATAGGAGCAAAGGCAGTGTGGATGCAGGAGGGGGTGATAAACGAGGAGGCAGGCGCTCGGGCTAGGGGAGCTGGGCTCATGGTAGTTATGGATAAGTGCATGCGCAAGGAGCACTGGAGACTAAGGAATGGAGATAGGCTACAGCGCTAGATGAAAGTTGTGGTTTGAAAGAAATACCTAAGCTTCTGATAGCGCTTTGCATTGGTGTTGGGATAGAGGTAGAGAAGATTTCCCCTGAAATTTCATATTGATGTTTCACCGTGACTGGACTGGTTAAACAGGATATAGAAGGCAAATAACCTATTGCCTTGACAGGCAGGAGCCCTGTGGGTAGAATAAGACTATTTGCGCACATGCGCATATATTAATACATAAATATAGCTCATCGGAGACGACAATGAAGGATTTTGTAAAGGTGTTTAAGGCTCTGTCTGATGAGACCAGGCTCAGAATCCTGAAAGTGCTCTTAGAAAGAGAGTGCTGCGTTTGTGAGGTAATGCAAGCGTTAGACATCTCTCAGTCCCGTGCTTCGCGTAACTTACGTGTTCTTGAAGATGTTGGCTTTATAAAGTCCAGGAGAGATGGGCTTTGGATAGTTTACTCTATCGATGAGCAAAGAATAAATATTAGTGCTCCCCATTTAGTTGAACTGCTCCATAGCTCCCTCATTGATGAGGAAATTATACTGCAGGACAGAGGGAGGTTAGGTCGCGCTGTGCGAGTTGGGCCGAGAGCAAAACCTAAGTAACCTCATGCCCTTCCAGAATTAGAATTCAAATGGACATTTTATTCGGACTTCTTCGCGGCGGCCTGGCAGAACTAGCCGAATATTTGCTTGCTCACTTCATGACCTGTCTTGTCCTCGCCGTTGATTTGGCAAAGGGCAAGTGTCGACGTGAGGAATGTCCTATCTTGGACCAGACTGAGTTTGCTGCCAATAGGCAGGCTTTAACAAAGCTTTTGGAATAAAGGAGGGAAAATGACCTTTGTAATATCTTTCTCACTACGGAATGTAATGAGTCAGTGAGGCTTAATAGGAGGTAAGCCAATGAAAATAAAAGTATGTCTACTAATTATGGCAGCGGCGATTATGCTGTTAGCTCTGTCTTGCACGACAATAACTAACCATTCACCAATTGTAATCAGCCTGGAAGCCGAGCCAAAATCGATTCTTGCTTCAGAAAGCTGCCAGATTGCGTGTATTGCTTCAGATGAGGACGGTGATGAGTTAAGCTACGAGTGGTCGGACAGCAATGGCGATATTGAGGGGAATGGAGCTAGTATTACTTGGACCGCTCCCGACTCCGAGGGTATCTATAATGTTGTAGTCACGGTGACAGATGGTAGGGGTGGTGAAGTTAGTGATTCAACTACTATCCCTGTGCGGGTCAATCGTCCACCGGCGATTACAGGCTTGACGGCGGATGCGGCTTGGGTTGCTCCTTCAGGTAGTCTCCAAGTAAAATGCGAAGCTGAGGACCCCGACGGCGATGAGATGAGCTATGAGTGGACAGCCAGCGGGGGTGACGTTTCTGGCTCAGGTGCGGTTGCAAACTGGACTGCTCCTGGGATAGTGGGCACTTACACTATCACAGTCGTGGTTGCCGATGTCTATGTTGCGGAAGACACAAGGTCGCTAACCGTTAGCGTGGCATCCTATTCTCCGCCTATTATTGAAGCCCTAGTTGCCACTGCGGAACATAAGTACCTCAAGGAATACTTCGCGGGGTATAAAATCGGGAAAGAAAAAAGCTGTGTCATTGAGTGTATTGTCTCAGACACGAGCAGCGAACTGTTCTACGAATGGTCATGTGAGGGTGGTGAGATTTCTGGCGAGGGCTCTATGATTATTTGGACTGCGCCGAATACATCCGGTGAATTTACAGTTGCAGTGACAGTGTCGGACGCGGCTGATAATATGGTTACTAAGAGCACATTTTTCAGAGTTGTGTCCTGCTCAACATGCACGTTTGGATGACGCGGGGCTGGGATATTAGCAGCTCTAGCTAAGGCATGATTTTCAAAGTGGCAAGCTGCGCACCATGCGCATTTAGTTGAGGGTGACGGTTACTACGTGACGAGCTCAGCTACAAAATAAGCTTCAGCAGGGTGATATATATGGTTTGCTATCCTCGGCTGGCTGGACGTGCTATTAGCCATTCTAAAAGAGACGATTTTGACTTCCCTTGGTATATGAACTATAATTCATATAAACGGATATTCATATGACGATAGAAGAAGACCAGGCAAGGTTTCTGAGGTGCATTGGAGAGCCAACGAGACTCAAAATACTTATGCAGCTGGCTGAGGGTGAGAGGTGCGTTGGTGAACTCGCTGTGGTTCTGAATAAGGAGCAGTCTCTCATTTCACATCACTTGAGAGCCTTCAAGGAATGTAATATTGTGAAAGACAGGCAGGAAGCTCAGAAGGTTTACTATAAGCTTGCTGATGACAGAATAGCCAGTCTGGTCCTGGAAAGTGAAGCTCTAATGAAGGAGCTATCGCTGTGCGAATGTCAGGAGGTGAATTATGAAAGAAAAGGAAATCAAAGAAGCGGTGAAGGGTAGATATGGCCAGATAGCTAAGCAAGACCAGGAAAGCTGCTGCTCAAGCTGTGGATGTGGTGTTAGCCCCTTGGTCCAAGCTGAAGCTTTGGGATATTTGAGGAAGGATTTGGCGGATATCCCGGAAGAGACAGTTGTAGGTTTGGGCTGTGGCAACCCCACCGCTATAGCAGGGCTAAAAATGGGTGAGGTTGTTCTGGATTTAGGGTCAGGAGCCGGGGTAGATGTGTTTTTGGTAGCCAACAAAGTCGGCCCGACTGGCAGGGCTATCGGGGTTGATATGACTGAGGAAATGGTAGATAAGGCAGAAGGAATCGCCAGAAATTATGGCTATCATAACGTGGAGTTTCGCCTAGGTGAAATCGAGAGACTCCCCGTTGGGAATGAATCTGTGGATGTCATCATTAGTAACTGCGTTATCAATCTTTCCCCGGATAAATCTAAGGTCTTTCAGGAGGCTTACCGCGCCCTGAAATTCGGGGGCAGGCTGATAGTCTCTGATATAGTTTCCGATGGCGCACTCCCCGATGAAATAAAGGATGACCCTGATGCCTGGGCATGTTGCATTGGTGGGGCTTTGGAGAAGCAGGAATACTTGGAAAAGATAAAGAAAGCTGGCTTTCTGGATATAGAGGTAGCAGCAAGCCGGGAGTTTTATATAGAAAACAAAGCAGATCAGACAAAAGGGAAGCTTCTGAGCATTACGGTGAAGGCATACAAGTGAGAAACAAGGTTGCAATATGTCCCAAGAAAAAGAAAGAAGGCTAGGCATATGGGAGAAATATCTCAGTTTTTGGGTCGCGCTTTGCATTGCTGCTGGCATAGGAGTAGGGAAAGTTTTCCCTCAAGTCTCTGACATATTAGGCGGGCTAACCATTGCCAATGTCTCTATCCCGGTGGCTGTCTGTCTGTTCTTGATGATTTATCCCATAATGGTGCAGATAGATTTTGGCAAGGTAATAGAGGCAGTAAAAACTCCGAAGCCGATAGTCACCACTCTCGTCGCCAACTGGGCAGTGAAACCCTTCACCATGGCCCTCTTTGCCTGGCTGTTCATGGGCATAGTTTTCAAAGGTTTCTTATCCCCCGAGCTGGTCCAGGAATACCGAGCGGGGATGATTCTGCTCGGGGTGGCCCCCTGCACCGCTATGGTTTTGATGTGGAGCTATCTGGCGAGAGGGAATATGGGGCATACCCTGGTAATGACTGCTATTAACTCGTTGTCAATGGTATTGCTCTATGCCCCGCTGGCCCGATTTCTTTTAGGAATTTCGGGAATCGTCATACCGTGGAAAACGATAGCCTTTTCGGTAGCAGTCTACATTTGTCTTCCCCTTTTATTTGGTTACTTCACCAGAATACAGGCTATTAAGCAGAAGGGCAGAGCATGGTTTGAATCAAAGCTTATTCCTCCATTGCGCATAGTTTCTATAATCGCTCTCTTAATCACTCTGGTGATTTTATTCAGTCTGCAGGGAAGCATAATCACAGAGATTCCAGCGGTTGTGGGCATGATTGCCATTGGGATATTCTGTAATATCCTTTTTGTTTTCGCTCTGACTTACCTGGTCTCTAAGCCTATCCGCCTCTCCTACGAGGATGCAGCACCAACAGCGATTATAGCTGGAAGCAATCACTTTGAGGTAGCCGTTGCCGTGGCAACTACCATCTTTGGCCTCTCTTCAGGGGCGGCGCTGGCTACGGTTGTTGGCGTTCTGACAGAAGTCCCTTTTATGCTCTTTTTAGTATGGCTCTGTAAGAAGACAAGAGTTTTCTTTTACCAGCCACAGCTTCAATACGCTGGGGGTGAATAGTTGGTAGTCCAGTATCTCTTAGTATTCAAGGATTATTTCATCGAGGTATTGCCCTTCCTGGCAATAGGGTTCCTTCTGAGTGGCTTAATTCATGAATTTGTTCCTTCAGAATGGGTGGAGAGACGGCTCGGTGGAGGGGGTATAAAGCCAATCCTTTACTCCACACTCGCCGGGACAATCCTTCCTATCTGCTGTTTGGGCTCCCTACCGGTGGCCGTGAGTCTGCACCAGAAAGGGGCAAGGTTGGGACCAGTTCTAGCCTTCCTCGTGGCAACGCCAGCCACCTCTATAACTGCCCTTCTAGTCACCTATGGTCTCCTGGGATTAGATTTCACCATATTCATCTTCTTTGCGGTGATAGCGATGGGTTTAGTTATGGGTCTGGTGGGAAATATGATCGAGGGCAGGGCCAAAGCTCCTGTTGCTCAAGTACAACAGGCTCTTGATCCAGTTTGTGGGATGAATGTCGAGGTGGGGAAAGCAGCTAAAGCAGAATATAGTGGGGAGACGTATTATTTTTGCTGTTCCCATTGCCAGCAAGCCTTTGAAGGCAGGCCAGAAGAATATATAGGAGCTTATTCTCGGGATATTGCTCACAGAATAAAGCATGTATTCAAATATGCGTTTGTGGATATGGTCAGGGAGATTGGGCCTGAGTTACTCCTGGGTCTGGCTCTGGCTGCTTTAGTAGCGGCGATCGCTCCTGTTGGGAAATTCATCGGAGCTTATTTCAGCGGGGTATTGGGGTATCTATTCAGCCTGGGCTTCGGCCTGCTCATGTATATTTGCTCCACAGCCAGTGTTCCCTTGGTTCACGCCTTTGTGTCGCAGGGAATGAATATTGGCGCCGGGATGGTGCTGCTATTGGTGGGTCCGATTACCAGTTGGGGAACTATCCTGGTTTTGAGAAAAGAATTCGGTGGCAAGACTCTAGCCATCTACTTGACGGTTGTTAGTATAATGGCTTTGGCTTTGGGATACTGCTTTTCGCTGATATAGTAGCACGGGGCATGGGGATGGGAAATAGCAACTGCTAATTTGTGTATAATAAGTACCTATAATTGTGGGTGGGCTAGTGAGGATTCTAAAGCAATTAACCACCCCAGTGAAAGATGGAGATACAATGCTCAGGATATACGGGAAATGATGAGAGAAGCAGACAGGATAGTTGTCCTCATTACGGTCGGCAACGATGAAGAAGGTCGCAAGATTGCTGAGTTGCTGGTCAATCGAAGAAAGGCTGCCTGCGTAAGCATCTTGCCCAGGGTAGATTCGCTCTTCTGGTGGGAGGGCAAGCTTGACTCGGCTCAAGAGAGCCTTTTGATTGTTAAAACTAAGGCATCGCTGTTTCCCGAGATAGTTGAGCTGGTAAAAAGAGTGCATAGTTATGAAGTTCCAGAAATAATCGCCCTGCCTATCATTGCTGGCAGTGAGGATTACCTCATGTGGCTTAATACCAGTGTAAAACAGGGGGAGCACTACGATTAGCGACAGACGTGCTATTATCTTGGCTAGAAATTTGCCCTGTAGAGGGAGTATACTATCGCTATATTCCCGAGGCCATCGGCCTAAAAGGCTATGGGAAGCTTTAGAAGGAATCAAATGGTAACAGACGAAGTTGTGATTTCCAGAGCCATAACTGAGAGTTACGTAAAAGAGTTGCTTGATGCAATGGAGCTTGATGTAGCCATCGTTGGCGCTGGGCCATCTGGGATGGCTGCCGCTTATTACCTGGCCAAAGAAGGGTTAAGAACAGCCATCTTCGAAAAGAAGTTAAGTGTGGGGGGAGGAATATGGGGAGGTGGCATGATGTTCAACAAGATTGTAGTTCAGGCTGAAGGTAAGGAAATTTTGGACGAGTTTGGCATTTCAACTTCGGCGTATCAGGAGGGCTACTATGTTGCCAGCGCTGTGGAATTGGCTTCAACTCTTTGTTCTCTGGCGATAAAAGCAGGAGCCAGGATATTTAATTTACTCAGCGTTGAAGATGTGGTCATCAGGGAAGGTGACAGAGTTAGCGGGTTGGTGTTAAACTGGAGCCCTGTTTCTCTAGCGAATTTACATATCGACCCCTTAGCACTAAGTTCAAAGTTGGTTATAGACGCCACAGGACATGATTGCGAGATTTGCCACTTAATTACTGAAAAAGTGGGAGGAAAACTGAGGACAGCGACAGGAAAGATAATCGGCGAAAAATCGATGTGGGCTGAGATAGGTGAGCGGGAGATTACCGAAAATACCAGAGAGGTTTATCCCGGATTGATAGTCGCTGGTATGGCGGCTAGCGCAGTCTTTGGTTCTCCAAGAATGGGGCCAATATTTGGTGGCATGCTTTTGTCCGGTAAGAAAGCTGCCCAAGTGGCCATGGAACTACTTAAGCAAGGTTAAATTTGATATGGCAAAAACGATAGCTGAAATCAACGATAAAATCAGAAAAGGTAGAGCTGTCGTGGTGACTGCTCAGGAAGTGATCGACATCGCTAAGGAAAAGGGTGTAAGCAGGGCGGCTGAAGAAATCGATGTAGTTACCACCGGTACCTTCGGTCCCATGTGTGGGTCTGGTGCTTTTTTCAATGTCGGTCATTCCAGACCGAGGATCAAACTTGGCGGCGGCAAGGTTTACCTTAATGATGTTTCGGTCTATACCGGTATGGCTGCTGTGGATATTTTCCTCGGGGCGACTGCCCTTCCCGATGACGACCCCAGGAATAAGTTCTACCCCGGGGAGTTCAATTATGGTGGGGGACATGTAATTGAGGAACTGGTAGCGGGGAAAGACGTAAGACTTACCGCCACCGCTTTTGGAACGGACTGCTATCCTCGGAAGAAGCTGGAGACCCTGATTAATATTAAGGACATAAACGAGGCAATTCTATTTAATATCAGAAATGCCTACCAGAACTATAATGTGGCAGTGAACCTCTCTGATAAGACGATCTATACCTATATGGGGGTGCTTAAGCCGAATTTGGGAAACGCTCACTACTCTACAGCGGGGCAACTCTCGCCGCTGTTTAATGACCCTTATTATCAGACCATAGGCGTCGGGACGAAGATCTTCTTGGGTGGTGGAATAGGTTATGTGGCCTGGCATGGTACGCAGCATAACCCTGCTGCCCTCAGGGGAGACAATGGTGTACCGCGGCGGGGTGCAGGAACGCTGGCTGTGATTGGAGATTTGAAGCAGATGGAGCCGGTGTGGTTGGTAGGGACAAGCATGCTCGGTTACGGCTGCACATTGACTGTGGGCATAGGTGTCCCAATACCTATACTTTCCGAGGAAATTCTCCGCTACACTACGGTAAGCGATGCTGGCATCTTGGCACCCGTCTTGGACTATTCCGAGGCGTATTCACAGTTGAAGCCAGATATCCTGGGAGAAGTTAGCTACGCTGAGCTCAAGAGCGGTCGGATAAAAGTTCAGGGCAAAGATGTCCCGACTGGTTCTTTATCTAGCTATCCTAAAGCGGTGGAAATTGCCAATATCTTGAAAGAGTGGATAGAAAAGGGTGAGTTTTTACTTACCGAGCCAGTGGCTCCGCTGCCCGGAATGGAGTCAGGCATAACCTTTAAGCCACTTAAGGAAAGACCAATAGTGGAGTGATAACAAAGTGAATATCTCCAGAAGAATAGTGCTTCATTTCCCGCCCAACATAACAGGGCAGCCAGTCGTTTACCGCCTGGTCAAGGATTTTGCTCTCACCTTTAATATTCTTAAAGCTTCAGTATCGCCGGGAGAAGAAGGATTGCTGGTCATGGAGCTGAGCGGTGAGCAGAAAAACTACGATAAGGGCATCAAATACCTCACCGAGGCCGGGGTAGAAATTCAGTCCTTAAGCCAGGATGTCGTCCGCGATGAATCCCGGTGCACTCATTGTGGAGCTTGTATTACCATTTGCCCCACCGAGGCTTTCTCTCTAGAGCCAAAAACCAGGGAAGTGCTTTTTGACCATAATAAGTGTGTCGTCTGCGGATTGTGTGTCAAGGCTTGTCCTCCTCGGGCTATGATATTGCATTTCTGACCCTGAACGAAGTGAAAGGGAAGAATCTTATAGTGCTCAGGGCAAGCTTCATTAAGAGGAAGGATCGATGTATGAGCCACGAACCTATCGGCACTGGGTTAAGGGCAGCGATCTGGTTTCCTTTGATGTAGTGGTAGCGCAGACAGACCTATATATCCGCTCACGGCATAATCTAAGGAATAAAGCCCTCAAAGCTGTGCTAAAACACCGTGCCTCTTTGGAGGCATATATTGAGCGTCACCCTCTTTTCTTAACTACGCTCACCCCTTACCAGGCCGAGGCTGAAGCTCCTGCCATCGTCAAAGAAATGGCTAGGGTATCTCAGCTAACCGGTGTTGGACCTATGGCAGCGGTAGCTGGTGCCATTGCTGAAGCGGTAGGCAGAGATTTGCTCGCCTTCTCGCCAGAGATGATTGTGGAAAACGGTGGCGATATTTTTCTGAAAACGTCTAGGAAGAGGCTGGTGGGCATCTACGCCGGGCAATCCTCTTTCACAAAAAAAATTGCCTTGGAAATTATGCCCAGAGAAACACCACTGGGCATAGGTAGCTCTTCAGGAACCATAGGACATTCTTTAAGCTTGGGCAGAGCTGACGCGGTCATTGCAGTTTCAGCCTCGGCAGCTTTGGCCGACGCTGCAGCTACGGCCCTAGGGAATATAGTAAAGGCCGCAGACGATATTCCTGAGACGATTGAGGGAGCCAGGAGCATAGAGGGACTGCGGGGTGTAGTTATCATTGTAGGCGACAAAATGGGTATCTGGGGCAAGGTGAAAATCGTGCCCCTCAGCTAGAATTGCCAGGTATTGCCCGCAACTTCACTTAGTTAGTACGCATCCGTTAGTTACCACGTGAAAAAGCACGTCGTCAGTATCCGTGGCCCCCCTGCCATCCCTGCCACCCCTGCCATCAGACACTGTAACGGTGACAATAACATAAGTGAGCTTAAGCGGTGCTGTCCAGACAGCTATATCGTCATCCTCGTCAATACTACCCACAGCCGTCCAATCCCTTGCTGCGTCAATTGACCATTCATAGCTCAGTTCATCGCCATCTGGGTCCGAAGCTTTGCACTCAATCTCGCAACTTGTGCCCATCAGGATTTTCGGTGGCGAAGCTCTGGGGTTAAAGTTGTCGCGGTCTTCAGGAATGATAATTAACTTCTCAATAATCGGGCGATGATTAGTTTTTACATCTATGGTCAAGGAGCCTTTGCTTTCACTATCTCGTCCATCACTGACCACAACTGTGATGTTGTAGGTGCCGTCTGCATAAGGGGCAGTCCAGTTAACTACAGGGCCTTCTCCGGAGATACTGCCTCTGCTGGCTGACCACTCATAGCTTAGCACGTCGCCATCCTGGTCAGAGGCAACACATTCAATACTGCAAATCTCGCCTCTGCGGACCAGCAGCCTTTCTGGGTCAGAATCTTGAGGAGTGAAAATCAGGTCTTCAATAGTAGGCGCATGGGCACCTAACACCTGGATTTTCAAGTAGCTCGTGCTTTGACTGCCGTTGCCGTCACTGACTGCAACGGTGATGTTATAGGTACCTACACCCTCAGGGGCAGTCCAGTCGACTACAGGGCCTTCTCCGGAGATACCGCCTTTGTTGGTTGACCATTCGTAAGTCAGGTTGTCGCCATCTATGTCTGAAGCAACGCAAGTAATCTCAGAGTGCTGCAATGGGAAAATCACGTTTTTCTCAGACACGAGGTTGCTGATAACCGGGGGGTGGTTGATGGTGGCAGGAGACTCACAGCCGATAAAGAGGAAGGCAGCGATAATCAGGAAGGAAAAAGCTAGCGTGCGTCTAGTTAGTAGGCGCCGATTTAATTTCGGTGCCCTTCTGGTCCCTCTTTGCTGCTGGTAGTCTACTGGCATAATTCTCAGGGTCTTGCTGGATACAATAATAGACTTATTATAGCTCGAATGGAAAGCGCACTGAAAGGTAAAGATATTCTTAAGTTATTAGAGAGACATGACATGCTCTCTACTTATTATAGCCCGAAACGCTATCACATTTGGATAAAAACACGTGGAGAGGCATACCTCCGTCATCTTTTCCACCTCTTTCATCCCGTACCGTTACTTCGAAAATGGCTTCGGTTTCGTAATCAGGAGCAAGCCAGAGGATTATGCCGCCTTTCTGAATCTTGGACATGTAATCAGATAGCATGTAATCAGTTAGCATGTCGATTGCATCATCCTCTTCTAAAATTGTGCCGTCACTGACCCACCAATCATAGCTCAACCTATCACCGTCGCGGTCTGAAGCGATGCATTCAATGAAGTAGTGCCTGTTTATATAAATTTCGTTATCTGCAATACGCTTATTGGCTATGTCCGTAATGCGGAAGCCTTTGACCTCAGGAGGACTATTGATGGCTAACACATCGATATCGAGGGAAGCCGTGTCCTCGCCACCCTGGCCATCGGTGACTGTAACCGTGATGGTGTAGGTACCTACAGCCTCAGGGGCAGTCCAGGTTGCCATGGAATCTTCTCCAGAGATACTGCCTCCGCTGGCTGACCACTCATAGCTCAGCACACCGCCATCCCGGTCAGCAGCGACACATACGACGTGACAATCTGCTGATACAATAACCTCATCTTCCCCGATGTCCAGGCTCTCTATAGTCGGTGGGTTGTTAGATACGACTTTGATGCTCAGGTATTTCCAGCTTTGAATACCGTTGCCGTCACTGACAGAGACGGTGATGGTATAGTTACCCGCATCATAAGGGGCAGTCCAGGTAACTACAGGGCCTTCTCCCGATATACTGCCTCTGTTGGCTGACCATTGATAGCTCAGACTCTCACCATTCAAATGTGTAGCGTTACAGGTAATATCGCAAGTTTGTGAAGGCAAAAGCACCTCGCTCTCGGCCGTGAGGCTATTGATAACTGGAGAATGGCTGGCAGTGGCAGACGTACAGCCGACAAGAAGAAGGACACTGATAATCAGGGTAGCCAATACTAGTGTCCATTCGGTGCGCACACGATATCCCTTCATTAATTTTCCTTCTTTGCTGTTCTCAACCTTCTACTGTATGATATAGTTGGCGATTGTAGCAACCGAAAAATTCGATGTCAAATCTTGAAGGCAAGAATCAATAGTGTAAGCAAAGGTGGAATCTGGAAAGGCCCAACAGAGCATTGCTGAACTCTGTTTGACTTAGACAAAGGAAAGCTCAGGTTTTGACATTGGCTGTGTGATGCGGTTAATATTGGGATAAAGTCAGCACCAAACTACAGATATAACTTGATTAATTTCTTACGAAGAACCTTAGAGGACCGTTTCAAGAGATATTTAATTATAGCGCTGGTGATCTTGGGTGTGGTCCTTTTCATTACGAGTCTGAACCCAGCGGAAACAACTACCAACGGAAGTTACGAGGTTCATTTCTTTTACCTAACGGGCTGTTCACACTGCGATGAACAAAAGCCATTTAATGAAAGATTAGCCGAGGAATACCCATCAATTTCTATTATCTATCATGATGCCTCAAAACCCGAGGGCTCCAAATTGTTGTCGGACATGCTTACAAGTCTAGGCATAGGAGAGGAGTCATTCTTTCCGGTGACAATTTTTGGCAATCAAGCCTTCGAGGGTTGGGAATCGGATGAGACAACAGGCCAAAAGATTGAAAAAGCTTTGCAGCAATGTCTGGCGGGGAACTGCCCGGCAACAGGAAGTGGAGAGCCTGGGGATGAAATAATAGTACCCATAATAGGGAAGATAGTACCTTCTGAGTATTCGCTTACGGCTTTGGCCGTGATTTTGGGTTTTATTGATGGTTTCAATCCCTGTGCCCTGTGGGTGCTGGTCTATCTCATATCCCTGGTAGCGACTTTACAGGACAGGAGAAAAATATGGCTGATAGTTGGTTCCTTCGTTTTTGCCTCGGCAGTGTTGTACTACCTCTTTATGGCAGTGTGGCTCAATGCTTTCTTGCTAATTGGCTATTTCAGGCCGTTAACCATGGTCATCGGGTTGGTGGCATTGGGTGCCGGGATAGTAAATGCAAGGGAATTCATCCAGACTAAGGGGGATATTGTCTGCGAAGTTCAAGATGAAGAGTCCAGAAAGAAAACAATGGGCAGGATAGAAAGCATCGTCCGCTCCCCCGTAAACTTGGGAACGATGGCGGGAATCATAGCCCTTGCTTTTATAGTAAATTCTATTGAGTTCGTCTGCTCAGCAGCACTTCCGGCAATTTTTACTCACGTTCTATCCTTGCGCGATCTTTCGGCCTTTCAATATTATGGATACATCCTGCTGTATGTTTTCTTCTTTATGCTGGTCGCTCTGGTTATCTTCGGCACAGCTGCCTTTGCTCTGACATCAAACCTGGGGAGCAGGTTTGTGAAGTATTGTAGACCGGTGGCCGCGGCGATACTGATGATTTTGGGTGCCTTGCTCCTTTTTGCACCGGATTTGTTACGCTAAAAGCTAATCTTGCGCTTTTAAAATTGAAAGTCGCGGCGATTATTAAGTATAATGTTTGTGGTTGTGGTGAGCGTAGCCCAGTGGTTAAGGCGCCAGGTTGTGGCCCTGGAGATCGTGGGTTCAAATCCCACCGTTCACCCCAATTTATTTTTGCGCCTATAGCTCAGCGGACAAGAGCACCGGTCTTCGGAACCGGGGGTCG
>Ga0180438_10002921_pt1 | contig 26819 bp, 21 predicted proteins | sample SS_ome_12_FD_132455 | JGI IMG/M metagenome (GOLD analysis project Ga0180438, IMG submission 132455) | Hypersaline lake sediment archaeal communities from the Salton Sea, California, USA - SS_3_D_2 metaG | ecosystem: Environmental > Aquatic > Non-marine Saline and Alkaline > Hypersaline >... | reverse complement strand
ATGAGAACGATATGCGAGACTGTGTTTTAATCACGGGTGGTGCGGGTTTTGTGGGATCCAATCTTGCGGTTCTGACGAAAACCCGGTTCCCCAACACTCGGATCATCGCCATGGACAACTTAAAGCGACGGGGCTCGGAACTGACCCTCGAGCGACTGAAGGATCACGGTATCGAATTCATACACGGAGACATCCGGAATCGAGAAGACCTGGATTTTTCCGGTGAAAGCATCTCCTTGATCATCGAATGTTCCGCCGAGCCTTCTGTGATGGCCGGTTACAACAGCGCCCCGTACTATGTCCTCGATACCAATCTGACGGGAGCCATCAACTGTTTTGAACTCGCCCGCACCCGGGGTGCAGACATCGTCTTCTTGTCCACGAGTCGGGTCTATCCCGTCGAAGCCCTGAACGGATTGCGTTTTGAAGAGAGCGACACCCGATTTTCACTGCTGGACGACCAACCTGTGCCGGGAGCATCGGCCCAGGGGATATCCGCTCGCTTCCCGCTGGAAGGATACCGGACGCTTTACGGAGCAACCAAGTTAGCCGCAGAGATCATCCTGAAGGAATATATTCACATGTACGGCATCCAGGGTCTCATCAATCGCTGCGGCGTAATTGCCGGACCCTGGCAAATGGGCAAGGTAGATCAAGGTGTATTTTCCCTCTGGATGCTGCACCATTATTTTAAAAAAGACCTGAAGTATACCGGATTCGGGGGATCGGGCAAACAGGTGAGGGATTTGCTCCACGTGGAAGACCTGTTCGAATTAATCTGTGTTCAGGTCGATCGGATGGATAACTTCAACGGTCAGGTTTACAACGTTGGAGGGGGAGTCGAAACCAGTCTTTCACTGCTTGAGACCACAGAGCTCTGCCGGAAAATGACCGGCAACACCATCGATTTCGGACACGTCCGTAAGACACATCCCTCAGACATCCGTATTTATGTATCCGACAATCGGGACGTGGCGTCGGTAACGGACTGGCATCCCCGGAAAAACACAGAAGCGATCCTGACCGACATTTACGACTGGATCCGGCAGAACGAAGAAGACGTAAAGAAGGCTCTGCTGTAAATAAAGCAGAAAATGGAGGTTAACGAATGGCTACAATAGTAATCACCGGTTCGACAGGCTTAATCGGATCGGAAGCGGTACGATTTTTTTCGGATAAAGCGGATCGGATCATCGGAATCGACAACGATATGCGCAGCTATTTTTTCGGCCCCGAAGCATCGACGAACTGGAACCGCGATTTATTGACGAAGGAAATTCCGAATTACACACATCTGAACGAAGACATACGCGACGAGAAGGCCATGGAACGGATCTTCTCGGAATACGGCAAGGACATCACCCTCATCATCCATTCAGCAGCCCAGCCCTCCCACGATTGGGCTGTCCGGGAACCCTTTACGGATTTTTCTGTCAACGCCACCGGGACACTGATCCTTCTGGAGATGACAAGAAAGATCTGCCCCGAGGCGGTTTTTATATTTACATCGACCAACAAAGTCTACGGTGATGCGCCCAATTATCTCCCCCTGGTTGAACAGGAGGCCCGATGGGAACTGGATAAGTCCCATCCCTACGCAGAGAAGGGTATAGATGAGTCCATGAGTATCGATCAGTGTAAGCACAGCCTGTTCGGCGCCTCCAAGGTCGCCGCGGATGTGATGGTCCAGGAATACGGTCGTTACTTCGACATGAAGACGGCCTGCTTCCGGGGCGGATGTTTAACCGGTCCTGCTCACTCGGGTGCCGAACTCCACGGCTTCCTGGCTTACCTGATGAAATGTGCCATCACGGGCGAACCCTACACTGTCTTCGGATACAAGGCCAAACAGGTGAGAGACAACATCCATAGCTACGACCTGGTCAACATGCTCTGGCACTTCTACCAGAAGCCGAGATGCGGCGAAGTCTACAACGCGGGCGGCAGCCGTCACTCCAACTGCTCCATGCTGGAAGCCATCGAAAAATGCGAAAAGCTTACGGGGAAAAAGATGAACTGGACTTATTCGGAGACAAACCGCATCGGCGACCATATGTGGTGGATCAGCGACGTGTCCAAGTTCCAAGCCCACTACCCCGAATGGTCGTATGAATACGATATCGACGATATTCTCCGGCAAATGTATGACGGACTGAAGCAGCGCGTATGAAACTATCCATCGTCATTCCCTCCCACAACGAGGCCGGCTGCATCCGGGAAACAGTCCTCCAACTCCTGGCGGCTCTGGAACAGAAAAAAATCGATTGCGAAATTTTTGTGGTGAACGACCACAGCACCGACGATACAGAAGCTATACTGAAGGAGATGTCGTCTCAGAATCGGTCTGTACGGTATATGAACAATCCATACCCCAACGGATTCGGATTCGCCATTCGGACCGGGTTGGAAAATTTTACGGGGGATGCCGTGGCTACGGTCATGGCCGATGCGTCTGACGCCCCTGAAGATGTCGTTGCATTTTTTCGGAAGCTTCAGGAGGGTTACGACTGCGTTTTTGGCTCGCGATTCGTGCGGGGGGGAAAGACGTACGATTACCCCACCTTCAAGCTCGTCATCAACCGGATGGCCAATCTGTTTATCAGTATTATATTCGGCATGCGGTATAACGATACGACCAATGCGTTCAAGATGTATCGGCGGAATACTATCGAAGGGCTGAAGCCCTTTCTCAGTCATCATTTCAACATGACCGTCGAACTCCCCCTGAAAGCCATCACACGGGGGTATTCGTATGCCGTGGTTCCCAATTCATGGACCAACCGAAAAACCGGTGAATCCAAGTTGAAGCTGAAAGAAATGGGCAGCCGGTATCTATTCATCGTCATCTACTGCCTGATCGAACGCTGGCTATCCGTGGGTGATTACAAGAAAGGAAGACACTCACCATAGAACGTTCACATTCGAAGTGGTAAGAGCATGCTGAATTCATGGGATAAAAAACTCCTGTTCATGACGAAAGCTATCCTCGTCTTCATGGTCGTTGTATATCTCGCCATCGCCTTCTTCACTCATCCTATAGGGGACGACTACGGCATGGCTCATGTCGTAAAAAAAATGGGATTCTGGCCGGCACAGAAAGACTGGTACGTTAACTGGAGCGGACGGTTCACGGGTGTGGCGGTGACCAGTTTTTGGGTCATGATCACCGACCTGTCTCCCTATTTGTACTGGCCCGTCCCCTGGTTCATGATTTTAGGTACTTTTTTATCGTTCTCATTCCTGCTCGTCACCTTGGGCTCTTCCTGGTTCCCCAAGAAAATGCTCATCTGGGGTGGGCTCGCACTTACCCTCATCTGTATGTCAAGAATGCCTCTCATCTCAGAGGGATACTACTGGCTCATGGGCTCCACGTGCTACACGCTAGGGAACATCCTAGTGGTCACGATCATCGCCCTCATCGTTCGGATGCATCACACACCGTCACACGGGCGGCGTCTCTTGTATACCGTCCTGGCCGGATTTCTTGTCATCCCGGCCACGGGCACGAATGAAGTCCTGATGATGCTGATGGTCATCGGTACAGCGCCGTTTGTTTTACTCCACTTCGTTACCAAGAATTCGAAACGTTACTATCTCCTCGCCATCTTCGTCGTGATCCTCATCGGTGCGGCCCTGGTCATATTCACTCCGGGCAATGCCGTTCGAACGAAAAATTTCTATGGGCATCACCGGTTATTATTCTCCCTGTCATCCTCCTTTAGCTATGCCTTTCTATTCTTCAAGTATTGGGTCACGGATGCCGTCGTACTAACCTCTACGCTACTACTCCTGACTTTCATTCCCCAGATCAGCCGTCATGTCGTCATTCCCCCGGAACGTAAGAAACTGTGGATGCTGTTTCCTCTCTACTGGTTGATCCTGTTTGTGATTGCATTCTTCCCCACATACTGGGCTATGGGCTTAAACCCGCCCATGCGAACCATCAATTTAATCCATCTGCTCTTCCTGATGGGCTGGTATGGCTCCGTGATCGTCATCACCCTGCTGCTGCCCCCTAAGGACGAACCCATGACCATCGTTCCAAGACCGTTGCGCATGGCAGCCAACATTATATTCGTCTTTGCCCTTCTCGTGTTTCCCAATTTTTCCACAGCCCTGACCGACCTTCTCTTCAAAGCCTATCCTTACCATCAGGAAGTCATACAACGGGTTGAGGACACAAGGAAAAGCGTAGAAGCCAATCGGGAATATGTTATCATCCATCCCCTCCGTCATCGTCCGAGTACACTGTTTTCAAAGAACTTTGAATTCAGGGACGACCCCAACCACTGGGTCAATTACGACTGGGAACGATTCTGGAATATTAAGGTCATCCTCGAAAAGCCCGAGTAAATTCAGCGGGCTACATTATCCTTAACATCCTGAAGTGAATGGATCCGCATCATCCGGCATGGCTTGCGGTACGGCATTTGCATTTTCCATGTTGCACGATAGGACCCATGAGCGTCCGTACTTCGACTTCTGGGATGAAGAGGAAGTATATCATTGGAAATAAAGAATTAATGACGGTAGGCGTTACTCCTTTATGGGGGACGATTATAACTTGCAAAGTGAAAGTATATCACATTTTGCAACATTTAACGAGGTTCGCGGCATATGTACCATATCACGTATAAAAATGTTTTAAAATCGGATAAAAATCGGAGCGATTTCATGCGTTGGCTCAAAGTATACTGGCCAATACAGCGAAAGTGGGGCGCAACATCGGTAAAGCTCTGGAATTCCGATGAAGGAGACAAAAAAATTGTGTTCTGTCGTTACACGGTCGAAAACATCCATATGTGGAACCGCAAAGCTACAGGACCCGAAGCAGAGACACTGGTCCAAGCTTTGGATGAAATCGTGGACGTCGATCACATGTCGATAAAAGTCTCCGCCCCGACTTTAGAGAATGCATAATTCGATGAACGCTATCGAATGCATGATGGACTGATACAAAAGGCCAAGTGACATACGTGATACATTTAATAAACAAAAAGCAACGCTCTGGCGTAGCAAGCCCGTTGTCATCACAATTCGAGAAAGAACGCAAGAAAATCATCATCCGTGCGGTGACGCTGGGATCGTTATTGTGTACCATTCTCGTACCTCTGTTCTTCTTATTGGACCTGGTCTCCAAGCCGAATATGATCTGGCCGTTCGCGCTACTCCGTCTCTTTGTCACGGTTGTATGTGGTACAGTGTATTTTGTTTCAAAAACTTCCTTGGGTAAAAGGTTTCCTTATATACTCTCTCTCGTCGTGGCTCTCTCTGTCTGTGGCTCTATTGCCTTGATGTGCCGCCTCGACCAAGGGCCCGAAGATCCCTACTATGCGGGCATCAACTTGCCCATTCTGGGATTTGCCATCATGTTCCCCTTGAATTTTCGAGAAAGTATCAGCATGTTCAGCCTCGTGTGGCTAACCTATTTCCTTCCCAATTTCATCATCTTGCAGCCGCATGAAATCGATATATTCGTGAGCAATAATTTTTTCATGATATCAACAATCATCATTTCAGTTGTGAGCTGTAAATTCAACTTCCATCACCGTAAGAACCAGTGGAACGCCCATCGCCGTCTCCAGTCGGCACATCGAAAGATCAAGAACCATGCCGACGAATTGGAGAAAAAAGTTCAGGAAAGAACCCAGAGGCTGCTGCAGTCCGAACGGCTGGCCGTTGTGGGCCAGCTGGCCGGTGGAATCGCTCACGACTTTAACAACATCCTGACAGCCATACTCGGAATCAGTGAACTCATCTTAAGTACCATTCCCAAAGATGACCCATTGAAACTACGGGAAGACATCGAGAGCATATCCCGAGTCGGACAACGTGCCGTGGATCTCGTCAAACAACTCCTCGCGTTCAGCCGTCGTCAAATTCTGGTCACGAAGACCTTAAACCTCAACGTGGTGATCACGGATATCGAAAAAATGCTGAAACGGTTGATCGGAGAGGATATCGAGCTTGTGGTAAACACGGCGCCCAAACTGGGGAACGTACAGGCCGATCCCGTCCAGATCGAACAGATTATCCTCAACCTGGCCGTGAATGCCCGCGATGCCATGCCCAACGGGGGTAAACTCATCATCCAAACCGCCAACGTGAAACTGGATACAGCGTACTGCAAGCTGGGGAAAGTATCCCTGACGCCCGGGGATTATGTGATGATGGCCATAAGCGACACGGGCACGGGTATGAGTGAGGATGTGAAGTCAAAGGTTTTTGAACCCTTCTTCACGACAAAAGAAAAAGGCCAGGGTACGGGTCTTGGCCTGTCCACTGTATATGGTATCGTCAAGCAGAGCCACGGAGACATCCTTGTTTACAGCGAAGAAAACAAAGGCACCACGCTGAAAGTTTATCTACCCCTGGTCAAGCAGCCCACACACGAATCGTGTAAGCCTGTCAAGAACGGCAAGAAACTGCCCCGAGGCAAGGAGACGATTCTCCTGGTGGAAGATGAGGATGAAGTACGCAATTTAACGGCTCGCGTGCTTAAAAAACAGGGATACAACGTACTCAAAGCAAAAGAAGGGAAATCGGCACTCTCCCTGGCAGAATCGTACGAAGGCTGCATCGATCTTCTCGTCACGGATGTTATCATGCCTTACATGAACGGAAAGGCGTTGGCCGATCAGCTCACGACTAAGAGAACAGACATGAAGGTTTTATACATATCCGGTCATATCGACAGTATGATTACCCAACATGGCATCCTCGAGGAAGATGTCGAGTTCCTCCAAAAGCCGTTCACAGCAGATGTGCTGAGTCACAAAATCCGGAATGTGTTCGATGGTTAGCGTTCAAACGCATTGACGGTCCCATACGGCTTATGCACGAATATCGACCATAGTACCCGTAAACCACACAACGTTCTGGCTAATATAACTCGATTCTTAAAAAACCTTATCCTCTTATTTTCAATCAATTACACTTTCTCGAATCCTTGTAAAAGTCCCTGGTATACTATTTGCTAATTACATATTTACCAGTATTTATACGAATCTACAATGATCGTATAACGTTCTATAAATGGAGGCCGTCAAACATCGGAGGACAAGGAGAATAAGCATCGAATAACATCCCAATGCTGAAAATCTCCACATTTTAGATTGATCGCAGTGCGAAAAGTGCCTTAGGGGGTGTCATTTCGTATCATGCCATCGCTTTTTTATTCAGGCGAATTATAATCTCTCCTTCGTCGTTTCGTTCGTAGACGCGAAAAGTCCAAATTAGACAAGTCCTTTCAACATCGAGTGGGCCATTGAATCCGTCCCGATGGCTTATGACATATTTATCTTCCCACCGGAATGTTTAAATCAAGAAAGGAAGGTAACATATGCCCCCCTACGAACACGGTACCTTTAAACGACAATACCCTTGGGGAGTGGCCTGTGATTTTAATAACATCCTTGCAGCATGTATACAAATCAGTGAACTATTGATCACCTGTTTACCGGAAAAAGACCCTATTCGAAAAGATATCGAGGGTAAAAAACGTGCCGTCGATTTGATTCGTCCCCTCTTCACATCTCATGATCCCCAAAACAGTCCACAACAATACATTAATTTAAACCTTGTTATCCGAGAAGTCGAGCCTCTGCTTCGACGCGTCATGGGCGATGACATCGAGCTTACACTCCTTACATCACCCGATCTGAACCTGATTCACGCTGACAATGAACAAATGGAGCAAATCCTCCTTACACTGGCTGTCAACGCCAAGGACACCATGCATCGCGGAGGCCGCGTCGTCCTGGAGACGAAAAATGTAGCCCTCGGCGAGTATGATCGCCAAGAGGAGAACCTCTCTATCGCAACGGGAGAATATATTCTTCTGAAGGCGATTTATACCATCGGAACCGTTATCAAAGGATGCTTGCCTGTCACTTTCTCCAACGCTGACCATTCTGGAGCGGACATACCGGCAAACGTTCTCGGTTTTTCGACGATCATCAGAACGGTGAAGTCTCATCGAGGCGATATATGCATCCAGCATCACAAAGACGATGAGACGATTTTAAAGATGTACTTCCCCCGGATCGGGAAACAGACGGATCGGCCCTGCGATCATCAGGGCATACCCCGCCAAGGATTCGATGAAGCCCTGCATGTACTTGACGAATGAACGGGGATGTGTATCACTGCTCATTGACAAATCCACGAATTCAGACTCGTCTTATGCATCCGTACACGTTGATCACAATCGGCTGAAATATGCGCAATGTCGCTTCCAATGATCGAATTTCGTTCAATTATATCACCGTCATCATCCATGATATTTGGTAATAAATATGGCTATTACTCAAACATTTATAATAGATTAGGATAGTAACTTCGACGAGAAGGTGGTGTTCTGGTATATTCTTTGCTAAATCTACTAAGATAAAATGCTCTTTGACAAAAATGTCATCATTATGACTTTTTTTTAAAGCCTTAGGGGTAAGGAACATGAGTGATGATCTGGATAAAAAATTCGAGGATTTCGATCACTTTTTATCCACAATATCCAAACATGACATTCAGTCGTATAAAAAAGTATTATACAAAAAAGTCGATGAGATAGCGGAAGTCATAGAGAAGGCGCCCAACAAAGAGGAACTCAAAGAACGATTCTTCCAGATTTGCGATAAGTTTGCTACCGGACGCCTGCACAGACGGGCCAGAAACAAACCTCTGGGTTACGCCGGCGACTTCCTGATGATCGACTGGATTTACACTGAAAAATCTGTATCGAATGGGCTGGGCAAGTACTTCGACGAACTCTTCTTGAATTACGAAGCTGCCCAGGCCGTAAAAAACCGCAAACAATACTTCGTTAACAAGTGCATCGAACTGTCCCATCAAAACAACGGACGGATCGATATTCTTGACATCGCCTGCGGTCCGTGCCGCGACGTTCTCGAAACATTCCAAAAATCAGACAACGGTGCAAACCTCTATTTTCACTGCATCGATAGCGAGCCCAAAGCCATCGAGTATGCCAGAAGGCTGCTGGCCCATACCGAAGCCCAGAATAACATCCGTTTAGATAATACGAATGTATTTAAGCTGCAAACATCCGAGAAGTACAACCTGATTTGGATCGCAGGCCTCTTCGATTACCTCGACGACCGCATCGTAAAAATCCTGTTGAAAAAACTCTGGCGTTACCTCAAGGATGGAGGGCAAATTATCTTCGGTAACTTCAGCCCCAATAATCCCACTCGCAAAGGCATGGAACTGGTTGCCCGATGGAATCTCATCCATCGAAGCGCGGACGACCTCATCAAGCTCTGTACCGATGCAGGATTGTCTTTTTCGGAAATCGAAGTGGAGCATGAACCCTTGGGTGTCAACCTCTTTTGCGTGATTAGAAAATAGAAACATGGACGGCCGCAATAAAAAGGCCGGGAATGTCGAATCACCCGGCCTTTTTATTGTGTCGTTGGACGAATTTCCGGTTTACCGGCCTCTCTTTCAAACAACAACTGCCGTACCCGCCGCTGTGACCATCAGCATACCTTCCCGGACAACTTCATAATCGATGTCCACGCCCACCACCGCATTTGCACCCAATTCCTCGGCATGCTGAACCATCTCTTGGATCGAAATCTCCCGGGCTTGGATGAGTTTTTCCTCATAGGCGCCCGACCGCCCGCCTACGATATCGGTGATGGACGCGAACAGATCCCTGACGAGATTGGCCCCCATGATCGCCTCGCCGGCAACAATCCCCTTGTATTCTTTTATAGTCTTTCCCTCGATAGTCGGTGTCGTTGTCACTGTCATGTGTATTCCCTCCATGTGTAAATAATAATCAAATCTGAATAACGTCTTTTTATATAAAAATGAATCCGATAATCATATAGAGTATGACTGCGACAATGCCAGCAAGTAGTGCATACGGCAGCTGGGTTCGCACGTGGTCGATGTGATCCGTGGCCGACGCCATGGATGCGATGATCGTCGTATCCGAGATGGGCGAACAGTGGTCGCCGAATACCCCACCCCCCAAGACAGCCCCGACGATACTGCCGGGATGAAGACCCATCATAGAAATCATCGGTATGCCGATGGGGATCATGATGGCAAACGTCCCCCATGACGATCCTATGGAGAAGGCGATGAAGCTGGAGACGAGGAAAAGTAGAGCAGGTATGATCTGAGGTGGTAGCGTGGCCTTCACCACCGTGGACACATATATGCCCGTACCCAACGCCGTACACGTGTCCCCGATGGCAAAAGCGAACATCATCAGAACGGCCAGGGGAATGAGTCCGCCCACGCCCTTCATAAAAAGATCCATGATTTCTCGGAGTGTCATGATCTTCTGAATCCGGTAGGCGATCCCTCCCAGGGTGATCCCCGTCAGTACGGCCCAAAAAACAGATGTAGAGCCCGACCCCTCCATCATGTTCCCTTTTCCTGTGATCATCAGACCCACGGGCATCATCACCACCATGGCCAGTACGGGAAGAAGCATATTGAAGGCGCGCGGAGGCACACCCTCCTTTGCCTGGATGGACGTTACTTCTGTCGAGACCAGGGGTTCCGCTCCATCCCTGAGAAACTTCCCCTCTTCCCGAACCCGGCGTTCGGCCTCTCGCATCGGCCCGATGTCCTTTTCCAGAAGGATAACCCCCAGTACCAGGACGATGGCAAGAATCGCGTAAAAGTTAAAAGGCATGGACGAGAGCATGGTTCGCACCGGATTCTCGATACCCTGCTGGGATAGCAGGCCGATGATGAAGGCACCCCATGCATTCAGCGGGATGAGCACACATTTCGGAGCCGATGTCGAATCGGCAATATAAGCCAATTTTTCCCGGGATATCTTGAAGCGGTCGAACAGGGGACGCGACACAGCTCCGGTGATGAGAACGCAAATACTCGACTCCACGAATATCACCATCCCGACGATCCATGCCAGGAATCCCGCTTGTTTCTTTTTTCGAACAAGCCCCTTGCCCACGATCCAGTTGACGAATCCGTCCATACCTCCCGAATACTGCGTGAAGGCGATTAAAGCACCCACGAGTGCACTGAAGATGATAACCTTCGTATCATCGGGATTCTTGAACACATCCACGCATACATCCAGCGTCTTGACGAGCCCGCTGACGGGATTTCCACCCGACAGGATCGCCCAGCCCAGCCAGATGCCGAAAAAAAGGGAAATGTAAACCTGTTTGGTCTTGATCGCCAGTACGATGGCGAGTACAGGGGGAAGAATCGATAGCCAGCCGTATGTTTCCATGCGCCCACCCGTTTATTTAATGACACTCATTCCGATGTATTCTCTCAACACTTCCGGGACGATCACCGTACCTTCATCGGTCTGGTAGTTCTCTACGATGGCGATCACCGTCCTGGGTAGTGCCAAACCCGATCCGTTCAACGTGTGGACGAATTCCAGTTTAGCTCCTTTCTCCCGGCGAAACCGGATGTTCATCCTTCGGGCTTGGAAATCCTCGTAGTTGGAACAGGAGGACACTTCCAACCACCGATCGATTCCTGTGGCATAGACCTCCAGATCGTAACATTTGGCGGCCGCAAACGAGAGGTCTCCCGTAGCCAGCGTAACGACACGATAGGGCAGCTCCAGGAGCTGAAGTACCTCTTCGGCATTCTGAACCAGGATTTCCAATTCGTCGTAGGAGGTTTCAGGTCGTACAAACTTTACCATTTCCACCTTATCGAACTGGTGTATGCGCATCAGGCCCCGTGTATCCGCACCGTAGGAGCCCGCCTCACGCCGAAAACAGGGTGTGTATGCCACGTAGTAAATAGGCAGATCGTCGCCCTTGATGATCTCTTCACGATAAAGATTGGTTACCGGCACTTCCGCCGTCGGGATCAGGAAAAGGTCGTCCTTTTCCACAAGGTACATGTCCTCTTCCAGTTTGGGCAACTGTCCCGTTCCGAACATCATGTCCCGTTTAACGATAAACGGAACCGAGACTTCTTTGTATCCGTGTTTCTGCACATGAAGGTCGATCATGAAATTGATGAGGGCCCGTTCCAGTCTCGCACCCACACCTGTATACGAAACAAAATGCGTTCCTGATAGACGGCTCCCCCGCTCGAAATCCAGGAGGCCCAATGCCGACCCGATTTCCCAATGGGGTTTCGCTTCAAAATCGAGCTGAGGTTTGGTGCCCCACTCCCTCACAACCTCGTTATAACTGGGATCCGGCCCCCTGGGAACAGACACATGGGGAATATTGGGAATATGAATAAGGATCTCTTCGATTTGACTTACGACCTCTCGAATACTCTCGTCCAATGTCTTTATCTCTTGAGACACCTGCCGCATCTCTGTGATGGCAGCCGAGGGATCTGTTCCTTCTTTTTTCTTCGCTGCGATTTCTTCGGAAACTCTGTTCCGTGTTTCTTTCAGCTTATCCGCATTCTGGATGGATTCCCGTCGTTCCTTGTCGAACTCAAGGAGTCGGTCCAAGTCGACTCTGGCTCCCTTGTCCTTGATCGCTTCTCGCACCCGCTCCGTGTTTTCACGAATAAATCGAAGATCTAACATAGTTCAAATCTCCATATTGAAACGTATCGTCAAAATCAAATCTATTAAAAATCATGTCGAGCATAACAACTCCATCGTCCCCCGACGAATCAGACGACGGAGGATGAGCGCCACCGTAGTTCCTCTACTGCCTTCGGATTGAGAGGCCACAGAAAACATCGAATTGGATTCTTCGCTACCTTTCTATGCATTTTCAATCCGTTTCGATTGCAGGAAGCGATCTGATTTCCAGTCACCTCAGTGTCCTTTTCCTCTTAGCATCACGTAAAGCGTATTCAGAATAATCTTCAGGTCCATCCTCAGAGACATGTTCTCCAGATAGAACAGGTCGTATTCCAGTTTCTTTTTGACATGCTCCAGGGATTGATCGTACTGACCTTTGACCTGGGCCCATCCCGTAATACCCGGCCTGATTCGGAGCCTCCTCGTGTACAGGGGTAATGCCTTCTTCAGTCTTTCAACAAAATAGGGACGCTCGGGACGAGGCCCCACCAGGGACATGTCTCCATACAGAACGTTCATCAATTGAGGAATCTCATCCAGCCGCAGGCGCCGAAGGAACCGGCCGACCCGGGTTACTCGGGGATCGTTGCTCGATGCCCATACCGGCCCTGTCATTTTTTCGGCACCCAGGACCATCGACCGGAACTTGATCATCGTATAGGTCTTGCCGTCCTTTCCCACTCGCTTCTGCGTGTAGAAAATCGATCCCCTGGAATCGATGCTGATGATGACGGCAAGAATCAGCCACACCGGTAAAAATCCCACAAGGATGACCAGAGAGACCATAAAATCGATCATCCTTTTAGCCACTCGCTCCCATGGCGGCATGAGTTCCGGGAGAATCTCGATCAGAGGGAATCCGTAGATTTGGTTCGTCCGAACCTGGCCGATGATCACATCGTACAAGTCTGGGACGATTTTCATCCCCACGGGTGTCCCATCACACTGGCGGATGACCTCCTCAAGATAACTCTCCGAACGTCGGGGAAGTGCGATGAGCACCTCCTTTACCGTTTTCTTTCGAATGAGCCGATGAAGCGAATCGAGCTGCCCCAGCATAGGGATTTTTTTATAGGTCCTCTCCCGAGTCGCTCGACCGTGGGTCACAAATCCGACGATCTCGTATCCCAGTGCCGGTGCCTCAGCCACACGGTCGAACAGCTCCCAGGCCTTTCTTCCCCATCCCACGATCAGGGTTCTTTTTCTACCGACTCCGACTTCCAGCAGTCTCCGATGGATCGTCCGCAGGATAATACGGCCCGAACCGATCAGGATGACCATCAAACCCCAGTACGAAACGATCATCACACGGCTCAACGTAATAGGCCGATCGACATCTTTTTCGATATCAAAGGTGATGAGAAAAATCAGGAAAACACCGATGGTGATGGTCTTGGCAACAGAAATGAATTCATCGGTTCGAGATCGTGTAAACCAGGTGCGGTAGTGGCCAAAAAACACGAAAAGGAGCAGCCAGAACGCGTATATGAAGATAGAGATATGGAACATACCCCAGAAAGAACTCTGTGAGAAGAAACCCAAAAGCAAACGGAGTCGACACCATAAGAAAAACGTCATGTGTATCGTCACAAAATCGATGAGGAATAATAATGTTTTTTCGAGCGTTTTTGACATATCAGGTTTTTGTTTTGGACAATAATTCTTGAGTCAGCAAGTCCTGGTATAATTGATGGATACGATCAGCCATGGCGTCTACACAGAAGTTTTTCTTGACCATCTCGTGGGCCTTCCGTCCCATTCGCTTGCCTTCCCTGGGATGATCGATAAGATACAGAATTCCTTCGGCAAGGGCAACCGGATCGGCCGGCGGGACTAAAATACCGGTCTTACCGTTCCTGACCAATTCAGGCACACCTTCCACGGAGGTGGCCACCGTCGGTCTCGAACAAAACAGAGCTTCCGTCAGGGAACGTCCCAGACCTTCCCAACGCGAGCTTAAGACGTACACATCGAGTATCTTGAGCAATTCGGGGATATCGTCCCTGAAGCCGAGAAAACGTGTCTGCTTGTCTACGCCGGCATCCCTGGCCCACTTCTCACATTTTTGCCGAAGCTCACCATCACCGACGATGAGGAATAAAACGTCATCTCTTCGGGAAGAGATGATTCCTGCGGATCGGAAGAAATAGTCGATCCCCTTGCAATGCGTCAACCTTCCGACAAGACCGATCACCTTGACATCCCGGGAAATCTGCAAATCGCGTCGTTTTTTTCCTGTATTCACTTTTTGGGTGAACTTGGTAAAATCGATACCGCTGTATATATTCGTGAACCTGTTCCGGGGGGCTAATCGTAATCCGATAGCACGTTTTAAGTTCAACGTCGAAACAGTGATCATCTTATCCGAGAGGCGCGACAGGTATCGTTCGAGAACGATGAAAAACCATTTCACGGGCCAGGGCATAAAATTATTGAAAGGAAAACCGTGGATGGTATGGATGACGAAGGGCGTGCCGGCTAGCCGGGCAGCGATGCGTCCGTAGAATCCCGGCTTACTGCTATGCGTATGAACGATATCGTATTTGCCCTGCCGGAGGTAAAAATATATACGTATCGTCGCGATGATATCCTTGATCGGGTGAATATTTCTTACGATGTACTTCAGGAAAATCATATTCAGGGATTTTATTCGAAGCGCGCGATCCTGCCAGTCACCTTCCGGCCCGCACATTAAGCTCAATTCATAACAGTCGGTATCCAGTCTTTCCAGCGTTGAAAGCGTATTATCCTGGGCACCTCCGATGGGGAGATTGGTGATGATGTGCAGAACTCTTATCCGACGCAATGGCTTATCCGTTGGCTGGTTTCTATCTCTAAAAACTGCTGATAATAAGATATCAGTTGTTCGACCGTCCCCTGGATGTCGTATTTATTCATGACCATGCGCTTGGCGTTTTGGCGGAATCTGTCGGCCTTGTCTGGATGCGCCAGCAAGTCCAACACCGCATCCGCCAGCATTTTCGGGTTCTTCGGTTCAACGAGTAGGCCTGTCTCTCCATGGGTCACGATCTCGGGTATTCCGCCCACGGATGTGGCCACAACGGGAACGCCGGCGGCCATGGCCTCCAAGATCGCTATTCCCAGTCCCTCTTCTATGGATGGAAGCACAAACACATCCATGTTTTGCAAGACCTCGGACGTGTTTTTCTGAACGCCCAGAAACCGAATGTTGCGTTCGCTCAAACACAGGGATCGTGCGACCTGTTTCAGGGAGGATTCCATCTTCCCGTCACCGATGATGAGGATAGACGCCTCTGGATACTGTCGGATGATATCGACGGAAGCCTCTAAAAGATACCGATGCCCCTTCCGGGGATCCAGCCGGCCCACCGTACCGACGGCAGGGCTTGAGGTCTGTTTCGATCTTTTCCCCATGCGTTGTTGAGGTTCTTCAAACGCACGGACATCGATGCCATTATACAGAACCTGTATGCATTTCTCTCCAATCCGGCCGGTGCGCACCATTCGCTCCATCACGGCGTCGGAGACGGCAAATATCTTCGTGTTCCACCTGGCCGTCCAGCGATAGACCCGATGTAAGAATCCATACTTTTTCTGCCAATTGGACGTGTTGTGCTCTGTGGTGACGATGACCGGAACGTCCGCCCATCTTGCAGCGAGACGTCCCAACAGTGTAGCATGAATCAGATGGGTATGAACGATATCGGGCATCATTTGTTTCAGTACCCGGTACAACGTCCACACGAGGAACGGATTCCATTTGATTTTTCTGCGGAGTCGTATGACCTCGATGTTTCCTACAGGCCGATCCTCCAACAAACCGGCATCTCCCCACAGAACGCAGATGGCGCACGGGTGACCCAATGCTGCGATCTTGCGAGCAATATCGAGGACGAGCTTTTCTGCCCCGCCCATCTCGAGCCCTGTAATAATATGACATATTCTCATGGTCACCCACGTCATTGTCGGCCATCGCTATGCGCCGATGGGTATCGAACTATATCTCCTTAAATAGCCGACGCCCCTGCGTAAAAAACGGTAGAGAAGCGGAATGGCCAACAGGTAAAAAAAGACCTCGTAGACATCGATGATACAGAAGAAAAAATTAAAGAATGAGATCGTCATGAATCCCAATAGATAGGCATACGCCAGATGAATACCCAGAAAGGCATCCCTCCGGAGGTGCAGACGCCTGAAAAAATACGTCACCAGACCAAACATAAAGCCGATGATGAAGGTCGCATACGTACCGATAAAATAATAAAGTGCGCCAAAGAATCCGAATACATTCGTACTGTGAAAATACTGATAATTCCGGGATACGGATACCCAATGGTGAACAATCACACTGATTAAATCCGAACGGCCTATAGCAAATCGATACAGATTCAACGGAACCGCAAAAACTTCTTTGAAGCTGTAAATAGGAATACCGGTATTCTTCAAGACTTCACTGAATCCGATGACTCCACCGTAGAGGTAGGTGAAAAAATGGTTGAACAGAAAAAATTGAACCCTGGGTGAGTACGAATACTTCAACCCGATTCTGCTAAAGCCCACAACATACGTCAGATTAAACAACAGATACACGAGGCAGGCGTAGACAATTATTTTTTTAATATTCAGCTTCAGGAGACCGAGGATGAAACCCAGACACACGCTTCCCAGCAGGAGCACCGCGATATGGTACTTGATCTGGAGTACCAGGACCTGGACGAATATAATCCACAGAAAGACAAGGTGCGTTTTGCGTTTTGTCAGGAGATAATCGGCAAACAGAAAGAAGAACGCGGGCCGGCTCAACAGCATGATGTGGGCCAGGACTCCTTTGCCGTACGCATCCTCAAACCGTACGCCAGCAATACCTGTCCAACCCAATTCACTGATGGCACGATGAAAATGGAAGGTTCCTGCTACGATGGAGACACAGGCCAGGAAAACAAACAAAGGACGGTAGAAATCGAATACAGCCTCCAAAGTCTCGTGTCCGTCGGATACGTTCTCATCCGTACGCCTATCCTTCAGCGGAATCAACGCGGCACAGCCGCCGCCGACACGAAAAAACGCAAGCCCCACGATGACGAACAGAGTGCTCTGCAGACTCACCGAATAAAAACCGATAGTACCGCCTGTGAAGTTGACCAAGGCAATAACGGCTGCATACGGCCACGCCAGTGTCCCGAATGGTGTAATGATAGTGCCATATCGTGACTTCTCATAAAAACTGACCAGAAAACAGAAGACGATAAGCAGCAAGGTGCCGAATATTTCTTCTAAGCCATGCATCCTGTATGAAACAACTCCTTGATACGAAGATAATCCTGCTGGCCCACCTCGTCCAGCGCACTCGAATACGTCCAGAGATTCCGACCGAAGCGAAACAATCGACGGAACGGAAGACCGTGCCGAGCCGCCACCAGGGGGAGGATGTATATCAGACAAAGAAACCGCCACATCTGCCAAGCCCACCGGCGGCTGTGCTTTTTCCTGTCAATAAACCGGTTGAGATACCCCACGAACGCATGGGACAGCCGGCCCGATGGATCCGTCCCATCGTTGGAGGCATTGACTTTATGATACACTCTTGCGCAGGATAAGGCTGCCATGTAGACACGGTTCTCCTTCATGCGAAGGCTGAACTCATAGTCTTCTTCCCCGAAAAAGAAGGACTCGGAGAGCAATCCGTAAGTATCAAACACGCGACTCCGGGCAAACAGAGCACAACCGGTCAGGAAAGTGACATTCCGCACGGGCTCGATCTTACGGTTCACCACCTTCCGGTTCCCTAAAAAGTATTTCCTTCTTCCGGTGAACGTCAGCCGTCCGCCAAAATTCCAAACCGTACTTGGACGGTCGTAGTAGTAAATAATGGGTGTGATGACGTCCACCCTGGCCTGGCTTTCCATGAAATCACACAGACAAGCGAGAGCGTCCGGTTCTACCGTCGTGTCGTTGTTCAATAGGCATACATACTCGAACCCCGACCGCAGTGCGTAACGGAGGCCCACATTGCACCCACGGGCAAAACCTAAATTCTCCGGACTACGGATCATCAGCAGTTTCGTCTCAGTGTCTTCGTTATAATATACCGATGATTTTTCTATGTCTTCCAATGGATACGTTTGGAATCCTATCGCCGATCGACTCGGTTTTTGTTCGAAGGGTCCAACGGAAACGCTCATCTCACCTCTGGCCCATGAAGTAATCTTCTCGACCGAATCATCCGTGGAACCGTTCTCGATGAGAATCACCTGAAAATCCTGGAACGTGCTCGTCAACAGCGATGCAAGGCATTCGCACGTATCTCTCCAGCCATTCCAGTTGAGGATGATAATACCTAGTTTCGGAACGATCATCGTCTCCATCCGTCATATCGTAATGGAATGCTTCATCCGAATATTTTTATAAAGACCACGCGCCAGTTCTCTCTCAGAATCGTCGAGTATCAGATGCCAGATGCCGATCAGAAAGAGTATCAGGAGCACCATCAGGCAGGCAATCCGTACGAACAGATCGGCAAAGATGTGATGGATAGAGATGAGGAGCAACCCGAACGATGCCAGTACGGCCAGAACGTGCCAGACGTAGTTGTCTCGAAGCATCCGGCGGAATCCCGGTAAAAATGTCGATGACCATCGGTACAGCAGACAACAATCCAGGGTAACCCGTGCACACCATGCCACGGCAGCCCCATGGATACCATACGTTTTCGTGAGATACCATAGAACAAACATATAGAGCAGCAATTCCACGATATGAAATTTTGCCGGTAGATCGGGCCTGCCGATGCCCTGCAGGAAGGTAAACGGAATGAGGGCCATAAAATTGATCAAAACACTTATGGAGATGATTTGAAATATGACGGTACTTCTTTCGGCAAACGATGCGCCCAGCCAGAGATGCAGTATATCGCGTGCGAAAGCGAACAGAATAAGTGAGAGCATACCCATCACCAGCAAGATCGATTTCATGGATTTGCCAAAGAGCATACCCACTCTCTCGCTAGCTTGTTGGTCCATGCCCACGCTGAATTCGGGGAAAAGAGTGATCATAATAGCCATTGGCAAAATCCGTAAACGGGTCAACGCTTCCAAAGGGGCCGCGTAAAACGTCAGGGTCTCCATCGACTGCATCGACCCGATAAAAAAACGGTCGATATACACCAGGATGGGACTGACGACGCCCGTAACGGTTATCCACCCGCCGTACGATAACAGTTTTTTTAAGATATCGGAATCGATGCGGATTCGTTTATTGAAAACAGCATACAATCTTGTACATAGGAAAAAATACACGAACGTTGCCAGGATACGGGACACAGCTATGAGCAAAACGATCGTCGGAAGTCCAAGACCAAAGGGAAGAGAAAGTGCGGGAAAAATAAAATTCAGAACACTGACGGGGATGTGCACACCGTTGACTAAATCAAACCGCTGGGCAGCACCCAGCATCCCTTTTAAACTGATGGAAATCAATAAGAAAGGCAATGTGATAGCCAGTATGTTCAAGGCTTGAATCGTATGGTTTATGCGTTCCGTCGGAATACGAAGGATCGAAATAACCAGGTGCGGTGTACATAAAAATAAAATGATCGCACCCAGGCACCCCAATCCAAAGCTGATGGTCAACGCCGTCCACATGATGTCTGGGATGCTCTGTGCGCGATTTTTTTTTATGCTTTCTGCCGTGAATTTCGTGGTCGCTCTGGAGAGTCCAAAATCGAGAAGAGTGAGATACGCCAAAAGAACCCAGATCACCGATAGTATACCAAAACCCTCCGTACCGAGTCCTCTGACGGCAAACGGAATCGATACAATCCCGACAAGAATGGGCAGCAACATACCCAGAAGATTGAACATCGTATTCTTTGCTAATATGGCTGCCGGAGTGAATTGATTGTCGTTCATCAGCCGTTATGTTCTGATTTCTTGATAAAAGTCCAAAATTGCAGGTTTGAAAAGGACGTACATCGAACTGAGTATCAGGCTTAAGAAGCCGAAGAAGAGTACCATCATCGCCCTTTTAGGCCGGTATTTTCGAAAGGGTTTCACCGCTTCGTCCAAAACTTGCAGAGAAGGTGTGTCCTTGACCTCCTGTATCTTGGCCTGTTCATACTGAGGCAGCAGAAATTCCATGATTTTTTCTTGCAACATCACCTCTCTGTACAGACGTGCGTATTGCAATCCCAAATCTGGTACCTCATCCAGCGGCAAGAATAAATCCTTGGAAGGCGCTTCATCACCGTGAATTAATTCTGATCGGGACGGGCTCGATTTGAACTCGTTGTATTTTTTTTGGAGTTCGTACAACTCGTTATAAGCCCTTCTGTATTCGGAATGGGACGTGCCGACGGTCTTTTTAAGTATGCCAATCTCGATTTCTTTGGCAATAATCTGAGCCTTCATGTCCGATGCCGCGGATATAGTAACTGCTGTCTGCTCTTGGAGAGCAATGGCACCGTACTTCTCTTGAAATTGTTTGAATGCATCCTCTGCTTTATGCAAGTCTGCGATGTTCTGATGGTAACGTTCCTCGATGAATATCCGTGTATTCCTCGCCCTTGCCGATCGCAATTGCATATTCACCCTGTCTAACTCGGCTATGAAAAAATTAGCCATGTCTCTTGCCAATTCCCGGGCATCATCCTTTTTCTCTTTCCGTAAGAAAGAAAACCAGGGCGTTCCAGCCTCGGCAAACAACGAGATGGTTCCTTCATCATCCAGGTTGGCACCCACATGATTGCGCAATTCTTTTACTGTTTCCTCCATATTGTCGGTGTCGTAGCGATCCATCAAGTCGAACTCCGAAGCGGCCGCCTCCATGATCGTCCGGCTCTTCAGTGTGGCCAAAAAAACGGTCGTTTGATCGGCAGCACTTGTCAGCCCCAAAGCCCTCAAGGGTAGATCACTGAGTAGAGATGTGAAGTTACCAAGATCCGCTTCCTCCAGGGGAGGCAGAATCGTGGTGTAGGCCCGGTACCATTCCGGCATCACAAGACTCAGACCAGCGGTCATAAAACACACAATCAGAAAATCAATGGCAATCAACTTCCACTGTTTTACGAGAATGCGTAGGTAATTCATCACATCGGTGTTTGACTTTTCCATCGTCTTTTCCTATACAGCAAATGTCATGTTTAAAGATCAATCACCGAAAAATCCCGCCGCCTTGGCTGACAGAATCAATGACGTGATGACCGGAAGAAGGCGCAGATATGGCTCAAAACGTTGACTCCAGGAGGGATGCAGATGTACCACATCCCCTGCTTCCACGCGGACATCCGGTCCCTTCTCTGTTTTACCCGAATGAGCATGATAGACCCGAACGTTTTTGATAGAGCCTGAACGGAAATCTCCCCCGGCCATGCCGGCATAATCCCTGGCCGTCAGATTCATCACATACGGATAGGCACCCGGGCTCTGTACAGCCCCTTTGACGTAAACATAATCCGAGGGGAGCATGACTTCGTCGTTCGCCAGCAACTGAAACTGGAAATCAAAACCGTCCCCGTCCTTGAAAGGCATCAGGTATTTCTCTTCCATCAACCCTGAATCCGGGTTCTTCATTCGACGGACTACGACAATCTTAGATAAATCGTCGTTGCGATTCAGAGCCCGGATTCTCTGGAGAAACGGTAAAAGCCGTTCTCCTCCAAATATCTGATACGTCCCCGAACTTTCGAGACCGGCCCTGACTCGAACCAAAGTCTCGCCGACCTCGATGGGCGGGACATAGATAACATCTCCTCCGCTCACAAACAGGTCTTCTTCGAGGTTGCCCTCCAACTCGAAGGCATCGAGATCAAAAAAATCGACCATCCCGTCGGGGTGCCTGAGTTCGATCCTTCTTCGGAAGGCCCATCCGGTCACGCCACCGGCGTCGGTGATCATCTCTGATATACGGTCGACGGCCTGGGCTACATACGTACCCGGATAACGAACCTCTCCCACGACGTGAACCCGGAAAAACCGCAAAGCCGCCAGTGTGAGCGTGACGGTACTGTTCTCGTAAAATCCCGAAGCCTTTTCCACCACAAAATCCTGAACATCGGCCAGGGATTTCCCGCTCACTACCATTTCCCCCACAGATGGAATCAAGAGTTTTCCTTCAGGCGAAACGGCCAGGTGTATCTGCGTTTCCAGGGCACCCCAAATGTTGAACGAGAAAATATCGCCGGGACCGATAATGTACGTTTGGGCATCGATGGATGCCTCCAGCGCTTCGGCCTGAGCCAGCCTCTCCATCAGTTTCGATTCCCGCTGCTTCTTCAGGAGCTCGAACTCCTCCCGGGTCATCTTCTGTGGATCGAGAATCCCAGAAAAATTCATGGCTTGAGGCAGAGCGCTCGACTTTTGCTGCTCACCCGCTCCCTGGTTGATCTGGGCTTTACTCACACCCCAAACGCACACGACGCATAACAGGGAATGCAGAATCCATCGACATTTCATGTCTTCATGATTCTCCTAAATTTCCCAGGTATGAATGAATCAGACAGAATCATTCCGATGGTATTGAATGTGATACATCTTTTATCTGTCTGAACGACTTCTTGTTTTTCTCTTAGGTGTGCTCTTTTATATTTTATAAAATTAAGCTTTTACGATTTTATCTCGGCTCTTTTTAACGTCCTTCGTCGCATTACGGGTATCGATCACGAGTTGGGCGTGGGTGACGACATGATCATAATCGTAACTGTCATGGGCCGTCGATATCAGGACCGCATCGTACTTCCCGAGATTCTCCGGGGTCAATTCTACGCTCTCCATATCGAATTGATACTTGCGCACAGCGGGCAGTTTCGGAATGTACGGATCGTTATAATCGACCGAAGCGCCCTTTTCCTCGAGAATTTCGATGAGTTTCAGTGTCGGGCTCTCTCTCATGTCATCGACGTTCTTCTTGTACGCTGCGCCAAGAATCAGTATTTTCGATCCTTGCAGGCTTTTTTCCTTTGTGTTCAACGCTTCCATGATTTTCTGGACAACCCAGTAAGGCATGGATGTATTGATTTCACCGGCCAGTTCGATGAACCGTGTAGGGATATCGTATTCCTTGGCCTTCCAGGTGAGATAAAATGGATCGATGGGAATGCAGTGTCCTCCCAGACCGGGCCCTGGATAAAACGGCATGTATCCGAATGGTTTGGTCGTAGCGGCATAAATGACTTCCCACACATCGATGCCCATCCTGTCCAGAATCATCTTCATTTCATTCACCAGCGCGATGTTCACGCTTCTGAAAATATTCTCTAAAAGTTTGGTGGCTTCCGCGGCCTGACTGGAGGATACAGGCACGGTTTGGACAATCACTTTATCGTACAGAGCCGTTGCACATTCCAGCGTGTACCGATCGTTGGCTCCAACCACTTTGGGGATGGTTTTCGTTGTATACGTGGGATTGTTGGGATCCTCCCGTTCGGGAGAGAACGCCAGATAGAAATCCTGATCGCATTTGAGACCGGATTTTTCCAGAATGGGTTTCATGACTTCTTCTGTTGTGCCCGGCCATGTGGAACTTTCCAGCACGACAAGTTGACCTTTTCGAAGATATTTCGATGTGATTTCTGAGGTGTCTATGATGTAACTCAAGTCCGGTTGCTGATGCTTATCCAGGGGCGTGGGCACGGCCACGAGGATGCAATCGACTTCTTTCAGCTGAGAAAAATCTGTCGTGGCATCGAATAATCCACTATCCACGATGGCAGCGATGCGCTCCTGGGACAGATGTTTGATATAAGTTTTTTTCTGTTTCAACAGGGCGATTTTCTTCTCATCGATATCAAACCCTGTACATTGATAGCCTTGTTCGACAAATTCCATGAGCAGGGGGAGTCCTACATACCCTAATCCTATAATCCCTACTTTCGCTTCTTTCATCTCGATTTTTTGCTTTAGATCCATAGAACCCTCTTTTTTTAACAATACGGTTGAAAGGATGATTCACATAAAAAAAACCGAATCGTTAGGGTCTTTCTACAGCTCCAGATGGTTCTGCCCTAGTGCGTTCGGTCTGGTAGCTTAAAGTTCGTTAAGTGCTTGATGGACAGACCCTTATGCTTGAAGATAATCTTCAAAAATCCACCAGACCATTAACGAACTTCGATAAGCGTTCTCCTTTTAATTACATGAAAAGGTATTAAAAATTTCTTATAATGTCAAGAATTATTCTATAATTCCCTTCTATAGTGGCCTCGATAGTATTCCAGATACTCGCCACTCTTCAACCTCTCCCACCACCATCGGTTATCCTGGTACCACCGTATCGTCTCCGAAAGCGCTTCTTCGAAGGTATGGCTGGGCCTCCATCCCAGCGAATGCAACTTTGCTGACTCCAGAGCATAACGCCGGTCATGCCCCATGCGATCCTGGACAAATGTCATCAAGCTTTTGGGTTTGTCCAATGTCTGGAGGATAAATTCGGTAATCTCCAGATTGCTCTTCTCGTTTCCAGCACCCACGTTGTAGACTTCCCCATTCATTCCCCGCTCCATGACCAACTCGATGGCTTCGCAATTGTCCATCACATAGAGCCAATCCCGAACATTCTGACCGTCTCCGTAGATTGGTAGTTCTTTATCATCCATGGCATTCGTGACAAACAACGAAATGAGCTTTTCCGGGTACTGGTAAGGCCCGAAATTATTCGAACTCCTGGGAATGACCACCGGAAGGTTGTACGTCACATAATAGGAGTAGGCCAATCGGTCGGCCCCAGCTTTGGAAGCCGCATACGGGCTGGAGGGCATCAGCGGGTCCGATTCCTTGAACAACCCCTTGTCGATACTCCCGTAGACCTCATCGGTGCTGATCTGTACAAACCGTTGAATACCGTGTTTCCGAGCTGCCTCCAGGAGGATGAACACACCGAATATGTCTGTCCTTATAAAATCGTCGGGTTTGCCGATGGAGCGATCTACGTGGCTCTCGGCGGCAAAGTTGAATACCACATCGATATCCGGCATCAAATTATTGACCACGGCCTCGTCGCAGATGTCACCCCGGACGAAACGATACCTTGGGTTTGCTTCAACCTCCTTCAGGTTGTCCAGATTGCCGGCATATGTCAGCTTGTCCAGGTTGACGATGTGTATATCATCGTGTTTCTGGAGCATGTAATGGATGAAATTGCTACCGATGAATCCAGCACCGCCCGTGACGAGTAATCTTCTCATGGAGTGCAGTCCTTGCCAATCCTTCTGTTAACTATATAATATCTACATAACATCATGTAATTAAAGGATATAATACATGAACGTGCAATGGATCATCTCATCTTGATTTCCCAATCGTACGGGACTTCTTCCGAATCGTACGGAAGCCGGTGCTCGTCGGGATGCTCCCGGTTGTAGGGTTCTGTGACACAATTGATGACCATCGCCTCCTCGTGACCCACGCATTTCCAGCCGTGGAGTATTCGTTTGGGAACATGAACGAGAACCGGATTTTGTTCACCGATGAAGAACTCGTTGATCTCTCCCCTTGTGGGCGACTCTTCCCGATTGTCGTACAAGACCAACTTGAGCATGCCCTTCACAACGGTGATGTTGTCGTCCTGTTTTTTATGATAATGCCAGGCTTTTACGACTCCGGGAAAGGTCGTCGTCAGATAAACCTGACCAAACTTTTCAAAAATCGAATCGTCGCAACGGAGTATCTCCATCAAACGCCCCCGCTCATCGGGAATCACACGAAGGGATTTCACTTGTGCACCGCTTATCATTCATAGACTCCTTAAAATTAGACTTTTAATCTAACAAATAGATGCATAAAAGTCAATTCTTTTATCGACTTTAAATGCTTCAATTTTATTAAGTTTCTGTCATAATAGACGGGAATGATCCGAATCCATCATCGCGATCCATCCCGATACGTCGACATCAAATATGGGAATGCGTTGATCTGAAGATGGATCTGTCGGTGCATATTTACGCTAATGGATTGAACTCTCTTAAAAAAATACCCCTTCGATGAATAAACGCATAAAAGGACGATAAATTTTACTATCATCCGATAACCTCTCAAAAATACCATTCAGCTACGATATCGTTCCTTGATCCGGTGCACAGATCGTTCCAGAAGAAATGGATCGTTTATTTTTCTTGCATATAAATGCCCACTTCATTATTTTTTGAATGGTCGATAGGATACGCTTTGTATCAGAGGATGTAAGTCATGCCGAATAAAAAGAGAATATCCTTCTATGCAATTTTTACGATTATCCTGCTGGTGGGCACATTCCTGCTGGCCGAGTTAGTCAGTTTTGTCTTTATTTCGGTTCATCTGAGCGGTATTCGATCCCGGAGGGAGATTTT
>Ga0180438_10002918_pt1 | contig 26829 bp, 28 predicted proteins | sample SS_ome_12_FD_132455 | JGI IMG/M metagenome (GOLD analysis project Ga0180438, IMG submission 132455) | Hypersaline lake sediment archaeal communities from the Salton Sea, California, USA - SS_3_D_2 metaG | ecosystem: Environmental > Aquatic > Non-marine Saline and Alkaline > Hypersaline >... | reverse complement strand
TCGATCTTAGGCCTCACCTTCACCAACAAGGCTGCTGCCGAGATGCGCGAGCGGGTGGCTAAGCTCCTCAATCGGAAACTCGCCAAAGAGGTCCATCTCTCCACCTTCCACAGCTTTTGCATGCGCCTCTTGCGCAAAGAGATCGAACACATCGGCTATACCCGAGACTTCAGCCTCTATGACGAGAGAGACTGCAAGAGGCTCCTCAAGCAGATCGCCAGAGACAGCCTTGACCACGATGGAGAACTCCCCTCCATCGAGCCCATTGCTGCGAAAATCTCCCAGGCCAAGAGCGCAGGGCTTAAACCAGGTGACATCACCAGCGAGACTCCCGATTGGAAAGACAATACTTCTCGCACCCTCTATTCCAGGTTCCATACCAGCATGCGCGCCTTCAACGCGGTTGACTTCGACAGCCTCCTCTCTCTCACCGTCGAGCTCTTCCACACCTGCCCCGAAGTCCTCGCTCGCTATCAGGAGCAGTTCCAGTACATCATGATCGACGAGTACCAGGACACCAACCCCATTCAGTACCAGATCGTTCAGCTCCTCTCGGCTAAGCACAATAACCTCTGCGTTGTAGGCGACGATGACCAGTCGATCTATGGTTGGCGTGGCGCGGAGGTCAAAAACATCCTTAACTTTGATACCACCAACCTGATCAAGCTCGAACAAAACTACCGCTCTCTCCCTACCATCCTCAAAGCGGCCAATACCCTCATTGCCAACAACAGCGAGCGGCACGACAAGGAGCTCTTCTCCGCCTCTCCCGACCACAACCCCCTCACTCTCTTTCATGCCCCCACTGAAAACGACGAAGCAGGCGCCGTCATTAAACGGATGATTCACCTTAAAGAGCTCCATGGGCTCCGCTGGCGCGACTTTGCCGTTCTCTACCGATCGAACACCCTAGCTCGTCCCTTTGAGATGGCTCTTCTTCAAGCGATGTGGAAAAAAGACGGAAGCTGGCAACGAGGCATCCCCTACCAGGTCTTTGGAGGGACCGAGCTCTTTGAGCGGAGCGAGATCAAAGACCTCATTGCTTTCTTGCGCCTCATCGCCAACCCGAAAGATGAGGAGGCACTCCTCCGGATCATCAATGTCCCTCGCCGCGGCATCTCTGATAAAACCCTCACCATCCTCACCGAAGAGAACCGGACCCAAAAAGTCCCCCTTTGGGACCATCTCAAAAACCTCAAGAGCCATCCAACTCTAACACCTCGAGCTGTTGAAGCCATCGCCCTCTTTATCGACCTGATCGAAGAGGCAAAAAAGGAGTTCTCCTCCAAACCCCTCAAAACCGCCCTCTCCAATCTGATCGAGAAAGTGAACTACAAGAAGGCGATTGAAGAAGAGGTGAAAAGTGAGAAAATGCGCGCATTTAAGTGGGAAAATGTCCAGAGCTGCATCGAAGCGATCGACCAGTATGAGCAGGAGGCTACCACCCCCTCTCTTCAAGACTTCCTCTCCACGACCCATCTCGACCGAAGCTCTTTTTCCTCTAAGGGTAAAAACTTCAACGAAGATCGGGTCAACGTGATGACCTTCCACAGCGCGAAAGGGCTCGAGTTCGAGGCCTGCTTCCTCGTCGCTCTTGAGGACCACATCATCCCCCACGAGAAGAGCGTTGGAGAGAATCGACTCGAAGAAGAAAGACGGCTGATGTATGTGGCGATCACCCGGGCAAAAAAGCACCTCTGCCTGAGCATGTCTCAGATGCGAAAGCGGTTCGGGAAAGAAGAGAAGTCTACCCCCTCTCGGTTCCTCTTTGAGATCCCGAAAGAGCTACTTAACGTCATCTCTTGGCGATATCCATTCTAACCACTCCGTCAGAATCGATCGTGCACTCGAAAGTCTTGAGAGAGTCGGGAGCGGTTTTGGCAACCCCAGCGACTGCGTTGAAGTTTAGAGGGACCTGAGGATCAGCTTTTCCTAGAGCCAGCTGCTCCTTATGCACCTTGAGGGCATGGGCAATATAGGGAAGTCCAAGTTGAACTGCCTGAGTGAGCCGCTCTTCCCAGGTCGCCCCGAGGGCCTTATTATTGGCAAGATTGACGAGAACTGCGGGGACATAGGTCGGAGTCCTCTGAAGAGCATCCTGAGTCAGAAACTGAGCTAGCACGATTTTTTGCTGGGAAGGCTCTAAATCTCCAAAGGCCTCTTTAAGGACGATGCCCTCTTCAGGAGAAAAAAGCCTTAGCATCGCCCCTACCTGGATCAGGATCTGGTCGATTGGATCTTGAGAGTCAAGATCGATCCACTCTCCTCGCATCGAGACATAATGGGCTAGAGCATCAGCTTCGGTTGTCCCTTCTTGAACAAGGAGGATGCAGCTCTTTCGAACCGCCTCAAGAGCCTGGAAGGTATCTTCAGTATAGACAATGGAGGAGTCTTGCATGACATGACCAAGGGCTCCCGCTACATCGCAGATATGGGCAAAATAATTGAAGGTAAACACAAATGGATCACCGGGGATTACCCCGCTATTCCTTAGCTTAGAGAACATCCGCGCATCTCCCTCCAGGTGGGTGATGTGGCCATAATGGGCAAGATTGGCTCCTTCAGTGAGGAGATATCTTGCCGGGTTATGAAGACGAGTAAACGAGGGACAGAGCTCACTGTGTTCATCCAGCTCGAGTTTTGCCATGAGCTCTTCATGGAAGTCATCTTGGTCAGGAGCCTTGATGTGAAGGGAGGTGCAAAGAACACGAAAGGAACCACTCTTTCCCAGCTCTGCTAATACGATTGCGGTCTCCATTGCTTCGAGCATTTGGTCAGGAGATAATCCACGATAATGGGAATTCAGAATCTCCTGAATCTGACCGTGGAGAGCGGCAAAACTCTCTCGCTTCAATCGACTCTCCTCTTTTTGCCCTTTGGTGAACTGAGCATAGGCACGGCCCGTCCCCTCTCGAATCAAGTGGAGAGAGTGGAGGTTGAGGATCATTCGATCAAACTCGATATACTTCTTCCCAAACAGTCTCTCGGAAGAGGAGCCCTCGCTTGAGGAGGTCCCCTCTTCGGTATGGGCCACACTTTGGTCTGCGAGCCAAAGCATTTCGGGGTAACGTTTCACCCACTCTCGCTCAGAAGACTGAAGTAGGAGGGCTGGAATAAAAAGGAACAGGAAAAAAGTTAAGGTTTTCATGCCGCTGAGTATACACCAGCAGCTAGATTTTAGGAAGATGACTATGAAAGACGCAAGTTGAGGCCAAGAGCGATAACCAAAGAGACAAGGGTATGCCATTTTGGGTTCCCTTGCTCTGAAAGCGCTTTGTATAAACTTTCCCTTCCAACTCGAGCTTTTTTAGCGAGCTGACCAACCCCTCCTTGCGCTTCGGCCACATTTCGAAGAGCAAGCAAGAAGAGATGTTGTGATTCCTCATCTCCTTTGAGACTTTCCTCTAGCGCTGCATTTAGGTAGGCTACAGCTTCTTCATGATCTTTGAGTTTTTCAATGAGCCAATCTTGATAATTTTTACTATTTGCCATGAACTCCTCCCCTTGACTGATAATCCTTTAAATACTCTTTTGCTTTATTAATATCTCTAGATTGAGATCCTTTATCTCCTCCGCACAGAAGTAATACCACAGTATTTCCAGTTTTCGCGTAGTACACCCTAATACCCGGCCCATAGTGTATTCTCAGTTCAGACACTCCTTCACCAATCGTTTTGCAGTCCCCAAAGTTTCCCAATCTAAGCCGATCGATCCTTGTCATAATCTTGGCCCGAGTATGAATCTCTCGAACATCCTCAAGCCAACTCTCAAAAGGTCGCTTGCCCGAAGACTTTTCATATATTTGGATCTCAATCTCCATACTCTACATTGTATCCTACAAGATACATATATAGCGAGTGAATCTTTCAACATATTGACAATGAATTAGTTATATCTTAGGAAGAGCGCTGAGCTGACTGCCGATGCCGCCATGCAAGCGAATATACTCCTTACCCCAGCTCCCTACCCAATGGATGATCACGGCATGGAGGTTAAGCCCACCCGTCATCCGCCAGTTGTAGTTGGAAGAGAGAACTCCAACAGGAATCTCGTCTCGATGGATCATCCGGGAAAGGACGTGCTGGTCGCTCCAAAAATCCTCCCCTTCTTCAATCACCATCTCTCCCCACTGCTTGATGATGGAAGAGCCTTGTGAATAGACGATCACTCCCGAGTTATAGAGCATCTCGTCTTCGGCGATGAGCTTTTCTTCACGAGCCCTTCGAAGAGAGGGTTCGTTTTCCTGGGCAAGCCAGAAATCCCCTTCCAGAGTGAACAGAAGATCTAGAGAGGCTAGCACTTCGCAGTCGAGATCAAGCCAGAGAGTCCTTTCAAATGGAGTGAGCTGAAAAGCAAAAGGCTTGAGCATCCACCTTTTGCGATTCTCGAAAAAAATCTCCCCGCAAATGGGAGCCCACTTTTCTGCATGAGGAGTGGAGGTATCTAGTGGATCATCGAGAGAAAAAGGGAGGAGGATTCCCCGCTCTTCACAAAACGCTTTCCCAAAATGGGACATCCCAAAATCAACAACAGCGATCGGGAGTTGGTTATGCTCGCGAACCCGCTCCCACCACCAAGGAAGGAGCCACTCCATCCGCTCATCAGCGGCGGTGAGGATCCCTTGCGTGCTCATTGACCTGGGAGTTTGGTTTGGAGATAGTCGATTGATTTAGCCACCTCTTTTTTGGCCGAACTGGGAGCGATCTCAAGCGATGCTTTTGCATGGAGAAGAGCATCTTCGACCTGGTCTTTCCCAAAGAGATATTCCGAGATCATCAGTTCGATCCGCCAAGCATTTTCCGAATCGTCTTTCCCAAAGGTTTTGAGGTATTGGACAAGAGGCGCGATCGCCTTTTCCACATCAGCTGACCTTTTTGTCCGAACGGAAAGTGCCTCAAAATCGAAGATAGCGAGCTGGCGAAGAGCTCCCTTTTCATTTTTAGGATCGCGCGCCAAAATTTTATTCCGTACCCGACTCAGCTTACGCTCTTTCATCTCTCCTTGAGCAACTAGATATCCATATTCCTCAAGAAGAAAATAAGGGCTCCGATCCTCTTTGAGGCCTTTTTTAAGGAGTGTTCTCTTGAATGTTGAGTCGGCAAACTGCCCCGCCTTCGCGTAGAGCGCCTTCAACTCACTCCCCCCAATTTTTTGGAGCGTCTTCCTTTCTACAGCATGGTTCACTGCGGCAAAGTCGTTCAATATCTCATGAATGTACGAGGCGAATTTTTTCCCTTCCAGGGGAAGATACTTGAGCTTGGTGATCTCGGTCCCCATCGGCTCGACCAAGACGAGAGCTGGGCACTCTTCCACATGATACTGATCTTTGAGCTTGAGTAAGGGAAGCAACTCTTCAGACGGCTCGGCCATCTCTTCCGGGATATCCACCTTCAAAAAGATCACCTCTTTCTCAAGCGCCTTCACAAATTGAGGATCGCTTAAGACATCACTCTCGAGCTGATCCGACCAGGAGCACCAGCTGGGGCCTAGAAAGGCGATCAAAATGGGCTTCTGCTTTTCAAGTGCCTGCTTTTGAGCTTCCGCAAAATCATCGAGCCAATCGTTCAAAGGGGGCATTTGCGCATGAGGAATCTCCTGGGAGGAGATCAGCTGCTCTTCTACCGTTGCAAATCCTGTCGTTGATAGGGCAACCGCACAAACCAAGAGGCCTTTAAAACTAATCATATCTCACCTATACTCCCTACATAAATCTCAACCTACATATAAGAAATTGGACAATTTTCCACCTACGATTATTTTGCGTCACCGAAAGGAGAATCTCAAGAAGTGCAGCCTGCACGGATTAGAGGGTCGATCTGATCTTCAGTTTTTTTCTTATCCCTGGAAGGTCCCCCAGCCCGATCTTTCCAAATATGTGGTCCTTCACCTTGAAGGAGAACCCCTCAGCATTGAAGACCAAGATAAGGGGCTTTTTCTGATCGATGGAACTTGGCGCTATAGTGAGCGGATGTTTGACTCACTCAGTCCTCCGTTTGAAATTCGAAGCCTCCCTTCTCATTACCAAACTGCTTATCCTCGCAAGCAAGAGGATTGTATCGATCCAACAAGAGGGCTCGCCTCTGTCGAAGCTCTCTACATCGCGTATCAAATTTTAGGAAGGGACCCAAGCGGCCTTCTCGACCACTACCACTGGAAAGATCAGTTCCTCGATAGCCTTTCCTAGTCTGATACGTATTCAATACTAATTTATCTGTTTAATATTCTGTGTATCATATCGATGATTTCCAAAAGGAAGTCACCACAAACCAAAAACAGGAGAAAAATATGTTATCTGGAATCAGTCAAGCTATCCCATCCATGGGACAATTCATCCCTTCAACTGAGCAAGTGACTCAAACTACACCACAAACCTTCCGAGGATAGCAAAGAACCTCAAGAAGATCGCCATCCCTCTATTTGTACTCATCGCCCTTTCTAATATTCAGGGCGCCGAAGCTGGACCTTTAGCTTATGCCGGATGCATGACTCTTTGTATTGGGACTTTTCCCCCGCTTTGGCCCGTATTAACCCCAGCATGTGCATTAGGTTGTGCACCAGCATTAGCGGCTCCCACACCATAATTCACAGAAAATAGAGGCTGAAATTCAATCAGCCTCTAATTCCAATTTTCAAAATAACTAAACAACAGGAGAAAAATATGTTATCTGGAATCAGTCAAGCCATCCCATCCATGGGACAATACATTCCCTCAACTGAGCAAGTGGCTCAGAAGTTCACCACAAACCTACCCACGATTGCAAAGAACCTCAGCAAAGTCGCCCTTCCTGCACTTGCTCTTATTGCCCTTTCAAATATGGCAACAGCTGAAGCAGGCCCTATTGCCTATGTCACCTGTATGGCATCATGCCCGATCAACCCTTGTTGCTCAGTAACCTGTCTACCCTTGTTATTTGCGCCTGGTCCATAAAAGTTCATAAAGAGGGCTCACATTTCGGATGGAGCCCTCCTCTCACCTTCAAGTTTTAGAAAGGAATCCAAGCGGCCTTCTCAGGCACTATCATTGGAATACTTTCCCTGGTTCTAAAAGACAGCTTTCGTGCATCATGCATGCGCTTTATAGCTAAGGATTGAATATGACTGATCAAATAGCAGCTGCCCCCTTCTCGCCAGAAAGATCTAACACCATTTCAAAAGCATGGGCGCCAGTATTACAAAATTTAGCTTAAGAAAATTAGACTCAATCCACGATCGGCAAAGGTGGCGCGTCTGGCACATTTTTCTTGCTTAGACAACTAACTCTACTAATTAAAGAAACCGTAGCAATTGTAGAGATAAAGGAAAGGCAGCCGAATACAGCCAGCGATTGATTAAATTTTGGACACTCTCCTGAAACCCTCTTAAAGAATGATTCAGCAAGTTTGTCTCTCCCTTCTTCAGTGAATACATTTGCAAAATACGTACAAGCATATGTATTCACTGCAGAATTATAAAACTCTGCTGTTGATACTAGTGCTATGAACCCTGTAACGCTTGCTCCACCTAAACGAATTATATTTGATATGCACATTCTTACCTCTCCTGCGTTTAAATTAAAAAATAGCATTGATTCTTTATAATTTAACAAGATCGTAATACTTCAGATCTAAAATGAACATACGTATCAAATACGCATCTAAAGATGGAGCCAAACCGGAAATGTCCCTCTTGTGGAGGAGTGCTAGCTGGAGAGCTTACCTTCCCACTCGCGAACATACTCGAGGAGAGGTGCTTTAGCTGGGTGTGTTCGCAAATGAGCAAGCGCCTTTTGGTCGCTACTTAGATGTGCGATTTTACCTAGGAGGTGAAGGTGGATTTTATCACCAGTGGCAAAGAGGAAAAAGAGGGTATCTACTGGCTGTCCATCAAGAGCTCCATACTCGATCGGTTTCTTAGGGAAAACAATCGCTAGGAGGTCAAAAGGGACTTTCTGGAGACATTCCCGCGCATGAGGAATGGCGATTCCGTTGTTGAGTGCGGTAGGAGCAAGCTGCTCTCGGTCAAGAAGGAGCTCGGAGAGAACATCAGCATCGAGGCGAAGCGTTTCTGCGATAGGTCCCATCGCAGCACGAATCACTTCTTCTTTGGTATCCCCCGGGACATCGGTGTATACGCCGCCTCGGTTAATTGCTCTGTAGAGGGCAAACTGTTGCATCCCTCCATGGCGAACGCCAGGCTCTTCGGTTTTGGGGTAGATTTGTTTTTCTGGCTCGCTTTTATGAAGCTCTTTCTGCTCACCCTCAAGGCTGAGCTTCTGCTTCATCATCCAGTTTTCAATTTCAATCCGACTGAATCGATACTGTCTATTGAGTTTATATGCGGGAATTTTCCCGTCTAAAAGCCACCGACGAATAGTGGTTTCAGAGATATTGAGTAGTTCTGCGACATCTTTGATTTTGAGATCCATCCGCGTAACCCCTTTTTGGTAGCCTGCTTGTGTCCACTCTCTCACACACTTGCAAAAACTGCAAGTACCTCTTCAACAGTATTTGCTTTCAGAAGCGCTTTTCTTCGCCCTTCTTCTTTTATCGCTTGTGTGATCATGGAAAGGATATTTAAATACTCTGTCTGCTGGTTTTCAGGCCCCCCAATCATGAGTACGATCCGCACAGGCAAATCGTCGAGAGACTCCCAGTCAATTCCTTGATTTTTCTGGATCCCTATTGCGATGAAAAACTCTTCATACCCTGCGAGCTTTGCATGGGGGATCGCTACGCCAATTCCAATTCCAGTGGAGACGATTTTTTCCCGTTCTAATATAGCTTGGATAAATTGCTCTCGGTCGATGAGCTTGTCCTTTTGATCTAAAAGATCGACAAGAGAGGTGAGCGCCTCTTTTTGCGTTTTCGCATCAAAAAAAGTGACGAGCTCTCCATCTAAATAATCGATGAGAGGAAGCATTTTGGACTTCTTCTTGCGCCCTCTTTCTCCATCCATCTGCTGGCTAAATCGTTCCAGTATGACCAAACCCTCCTTCCCCTCGCGTGGTGGCGGTCAGGCTCTCTTCAATCACAAACTCTGCCTGCACCACTTGGGCAAGGACTAGCTGAGCAATCCGAAACCCATAGGTCACCTCAAAAGGCTCTTTCCCATGGTTGATGAGGATCACCCCTACTTCGCCACGATAGTCGGCGTCGATTGTTCCCGGAGTGTTGAGTACGGTAATTTGTTTTTTTAGAGCCAATCCACTGCGCGGACGGACTTGGATTTCATAACCAGAGGGGAGCGCTAAGCGAATTCCGGTAGGAATGAGCGCAGATTCTCCAGGTTGTATGATGATGGGTTCTCGGTTTGCTGCGCGTACATCGGCGCCAGCTGCGAGCTCAGATCCGTAAAACGGAAGGTTGTCTTCGTCTTCGATTTGGACAGGGACTTTTTGCTTTTCCATGAGCGACTCTTATCGCGCTTCGGCCACTTCTTTTTCCCGATTCATGCTCGGAATTTTTGCCACTTTAGGTGACACTCTCTCTGGTTTTGCTAGCCTTTGACGCTTGGGTGCTAAATATTCTAGGAAGAGAGATAGCCTCTCTTTTAAATCATGCCTATTAACAATGCAATCAATCATTCCTTTTTCAAGGAGAAACTCCGACTTCTGCGCACCAGGTGGCAGCTTCTCTCGGGTGGTCTGTTCGACAACACGGGGACCTGCAAATCCAACGAGTGCATCGGGCTCTGCGATGATGATATCCCCTAGCGTGGCGAAGGACGCGGTCACACCGCCTGTCGTTGGGTTGGTGAGAAGAGATATGTAGGGTAGGCCAGCGTTTGAGAGCCGCTCAAGAGCGGCTGAGGTTTTGGCCATCTGCATCAGCGAAAGGGTCGACTCTTGCATCCGTGCTCCCCCAGAGGCGGAGACGATCAAGAGAGGCAGTTTTTCATTCAGGGCCAGCTCGATTAGGCAGGTAAGTTTTTCTCCTACCACGGATCCCATCGATCCTCCCATGAATCCAAAGTCGAGAACTCCAAGAGCGAGTGGGATCTCATTGAGAGTACACTTCCCCACAACGGCAGCATCGAGGCGCCCTGTCTTTTTCTGAGCTTTCTCAATCCGATTCTCATAAGAATCAGTATCGACAAAGGAAAGGGTATCGACCGGCCGAAGCTCCGTGCAAATTTCTTCAAAGCTCCCCTGATCTGAGAGGAGTTCGACCCTCTGCGGCGCAGAAAGCCGATAGTGGTAACTACACTTAGGACAGCAATGGAGGTTTTGCGTTAACTCCGTCGCATGGATGAGCTCCTCGCAGTGAGTGCATTTCAGCCACCCGCTGAACCCATCTTTCTTGGTGGTTTGCACCTTAATTTTTGGCTTTGATGAAAATAAACCCATATAAAACTCTCAACTTTTCCACCATTATTCATTAAAAGCGGAAAAAAAACAATCGATAAAAATTATGACTTTGCAGCTTCAAATCTTTCTGCGACGTTCCCCCAGTTAACAATCCTCCAAATATTTTTTAGGTACTCCATACGAACGTTCTTATATTGGAGATAATAGGCGTGTTCCCAGACATCGACACCGAGTAAAGGGATTAACCCTTTGGTGCTTAGAGCATCTTGGTTTGAGCAAGTAGCAATTTCAAGTCTTTGTTTTTGCTTACAAAATCCGAGCCATCCCCAGCCAGATCCTTGAATCACGTTTGTCTTGGCATTGAACTGATCAACAAAGTTTTGTAGCGATCCAAATTCTTTATTGATGGCGACAGCGAGATCTCCTTCAGGCTCTCCTCCTCCTCCGCTCCCCTCAGGGGCTAGGTTGGTCCAAAAAATCGAGTGGTTGGCATGGCCTCCCCCATGGAAATTGATTCCACTTTGCAGAGCTAGAAGAGCTTCCAGCTCCATGTTTTCCCGCGCCTCGTAAAATTTCTCAAGAAGAGTATTGAGGTTGGTCACATAACCTTTGTGATGCTTTGTGTAGTGGAGCTCCATAATTTCTGCCGAAATCACAGGTTCCAGAGCGTCGAAATCGTAAGGCAGGTCTGGGAGCTCGTAGGTATTGAACTGTTGCATGATATTCTCCTCAAAAGTAATGGTTTCGTTTCCATGCTAACTGCTTAACTCTTTATTTTGAAGAGGGAGTTAGCATTCGCATAGCTTCTTCAATTGATTCGATCGGAATGAGGTTGATTTTCTTCTGCAGATTGGGAGATAATCCCTTGAGATTTCTCTTGGGGATGAGGACTTGCTCAAAGCCCATATGCACCCCTTCTTTGATCCGACTCTCGATCCTCGATACACTTCGCACTTCTCCCCCTAGGCCCACTTCTCCGATCACCAGTGTGTTTGGAATGACTTCTCGGTTGCTATAGGAACTGCAAATCGCCAGCAGGATGCCAAGGTCAATCGCCGGCTCGGTGATTTTGAGCCCTCCAGCAACGGAGACGAACACGTCTTTGTTATGGAGGTGGTAGCCCATCCTCTTCTCAATCACGGCGAGCAGAAGAGATAGTCGGTTTGGGTTGAGTCCGGTCGATTTGCGCGTCGAATTTGCATAAGGGGAAGGGGCAACAAGGGCTTGGAGCTCGACCAGAAAGGCACGTGTTCCCTCAAGGGTTGGAATGATCACCGAACCGGACGTTTTCTCTTGCCGCTCTTCAAGAAACAGAAGGGAAGGATTTTTCACCTCAGAGAGTCCCTTTTCTCCCATCTGGAAAATCGCAATGTCATCGGTAGCACCAAACCGGTTTTTAACACCGCGCAGCATCCGGTAACCATGTTGGCGATCCCCATCGAAGTCAAGAACAGTATCAACAAGGTGCTCCAAAACGCGGGGTCCTGCAATCTCTCCCGATTTGGTCACATGGCCAATGAGAAAGGTAGCAACCCCCATCCCTTTCGAGAGGTGCATGAACTCGGTAGCGATCTCCCGTACCTGGGTGACGCTTCCCGGGGCTGAGGCGATTTCTTCTTTGTACATGATTTGCATTGAGTCGACGATGAGGACATCGGGCTTCATCTCCTCGACGTGGTGCTTCACTGCAGAAAAGCGGGTCTCGTTGAGCAGATAGAGTGATTCTCGATCGATTTCCAGCCGGCGGGCTCTAAGAGAGGTTTGCTCGATCGACTCTTCTCCTGAAACATAAAGAACGGTGAGTCCTTGTTCGGCAAGACGATCGGCGATCTGGAGCATGAGAGTCGATTTTCCAATCCCCGGATCTCCTCCGATGAGAGAAAAAGAGCCATGAACCACGCCTCCACCCATGAGCCGATCAAATTCTTCGATCCCCGTCTTCATCCGGGCGAGATCAACCTGCTTCACCTCACCGATTCGAACCGGCTTCCCTCTTTTTTCATTCCCAGAGCTAAATCTTTCAGCCTTGTCCGGAAGAGCCACTTCTTCCTCAAAAGTGTTCCACTTCTGACAGACCGTGCAGCTGCCGGTCCACTTGGTCTGGTTATGACCACATTCGGTGCAGCTCCATACTTGTTTAACCTTCGCCATCGACTTCTTCTTCCTTTTCTATGGAGCGAAGGGAATCTTCTGCCGCATTTTGCTCCGCCTGTTTTTTAGATGGGCCTTCTCCTCTGCCCACCTCTTCATCTTCAAGGTAGGCCGCCACCACAAATTTCCGGTCATGGGCGGGCCCCTCTTCAGAGAGGACTCGATATTCAGGAGGTTTTTGTGTCCTTTTCTGGGAATAATCTTGGAAATCGGCCTTCCAGTTCCGAAGGGGCTCTTTCACCACTTGGTCGATTACCTCTCCAAAATGTGCCAGAAAAAAAGTCTCTGTGCTCGCGATCCCTTGATCGAGATAGATCGCCCCCATGATCGCTTCGAAGAGGTCGGCCAAAATCCGCTCTCTCCCCCGCCCTACATTGCCCATCTCTCCCTTACCTAATAGGAGAAACTCTTCCAGCTTGAGGCTATGGAGATATTGAGAGCACGACTCGGCTCCCACCAAGTGAGCTCGAAGATGAGACAGGTGACCTTCCGACTCTTCGGGAAGCGCTCTATAGAGATGACCCGAAAGAATGAGCCCCAGGACCGAGTCTCCTAGAAACTCGAGTCGCTCGTTGTGCCCAAGCTCCTCTTCATCCCGCATCTCATTCACAAACGACCGATGGATAAAGGCCAACGCCAAAATTTTCTTTTCACGAAATACCACCCCAATCCGCTCTTCGATCTGGGGCACCGCCTCTAAAAGCTCTTCAACAGAATACATCCCACCAAGATAGGAGATTCTTTTCCAAAAAGCAACTTGTGATTGCTATATTTGACTTTGCAAAGTCGGGATTTTCTTAAGCCTCTTGCATAGAAGAAGAGACAAGCTTTGCAAGAGTTTTGAGGGTTGGATTTTTGCTACGTAAGGCATGATAAAAGGTTGATTTTGGAATTTCTCCCTCATGCATGAGCCTTGCCTTGTTAAGAGCATCCACATAAATCCCGATGACTTCCATCACGCCTTCAGGGTCATTGTTTTGGAGGCATTCTAAAATTGCGAGCGCTACATTTTTTTCGTTGGTGATGTGTGCATCAGGGTCAACCTTTTTTACGTTTTTAAAATTTTCAATTCTCGGACGTTTACTGGACGTCATAGTTCTTGCGCGTTTTTTTGATATTGTCTTTTTTGCCATTTTAATTTTCTTTTTCACAGATTTATGCGCCTTTGAGGATTTTGCGTGCTTTCTTGATGTCTTTGTCTTGCCCATTTTTATTTCCTCCTAATCACATATCGTGCCATATATTGCACTATTTTTCAATCCTTTCTTATTTATGCTCTTTGGAATCCGACGTGATGAATAGCATCTGCTGATTATAGGGTGTGGTCAAAAGACATTCCGATCCGATGGAAATCCCCGGTTGGAACTTGCAATATAACCCCCCTCTTGCGAAAATCTCCCTATGGCCCATCTCAACCCCCAGTTTGAAAAACTTCCCAAGTCGTATATTTTCCCCGTGATCGAGGAAAAGCTCGCTAACTTGCATGCCTCCGAGCCTGAAGCAGAAATTTTAAACTTGGGCGTTGGCGACGTCTCCCTCCCCTTACTTCCCGAGATTGCTGAAGCGATCTCCAAAGCGGCCCACGAAATGACCCATACCCCCAGAGGATATGGTCCGTCGGAAGGGTACTCCTTCCTCCGAGAGGCGATCTGCACCCATGAGTATGCCGAGTGGGGGCTCACCCCCGAGGAAATCTTCATTTCCGACGGAACCAATGCCGATGCTTCCTCGATTGGAGAGCTCTTTTCCCCCGAGAACATCGTCGCCATTGCCGACCCCACCTACCCGGTCTACCTAGATGCCAGCCTCATCGGCGGCAAGCATGCAATCCTCTTCCCCACCACGGAGGCGGACGGTTTCATTCCCCACCCTCCGAAAGAGCGGGCCGAACTCGTCTACCTTTGCACCCCCTGCAACCCAACTGGAGTGGCTTTAAATGAAGCTCACCTAGCCGAGTGGATCGCCTGGGCGAAAAAGAATGGCTCTCTCCTCCTCATCGACAACGTCTACTTCCCCTTTGCCCAAGCGGAAAACATCCCCTCCTCCATCTACGCTCTCGAAGGGGCAAAAGATGTGGCCATCGAGATGCGGAGCTTCTCCAAGCTGGCCGGCTTCACGGGTCTCCGGTGCGGGTATATGGCGATTCCCAAGGCGATTTTCGATGGAAAACTCCACCAGATGTGGGCGCGGAGAACCGCTGCTAAATCCAACGGAGTCTCTTACCCGATCCAGCGAGGTGCCGAAGTATGTTTTGAGCCCGCAGTCCGCGCCAAACTAAAAGAACAGATTGCGATCTACCAAAATTCAGCAAGACTCCTGCGTCATGCTCTTAGAGAAGGAGACCAAACTTTCTTTGGCGGAGAAAATAGCCCCTACATCTTCTGGAAAACTCCTGAAGGGGTCTCCTCCTGGGAATTTTTTGATGAGCTTCTTGAAACCTGTAAAATCGTCGCCATCCCCGGAAGCGGATTTGGCCCGTGTGGAGAGGGATATATCCGCCTCTCCTGCTTCCTCCCTGAAGAAACCGCAACCAAGGCAGCCCATGCGCTACACCATCTCTTCGCAACAGTTTGACCATCTCCGAAGAGAGCGCTCGGTTGCCTTAGCAGAGCTCTTTTCCAAAGAAGAAACGGATCTACTCCACAACGAACTCGACAAGGCTCTTGCCCTAAAAACGGGTCCAGGAGACAAATCCCTCCAAGAGGAGTTTCTTGCGGGCCGCGATCTCGAGCGGGAGAACCCCCCACTGAAAAAAAGCCTCCACCTCTCCAAGTTGGGCCAAATCGCTGCCCCTTTGTTTCAGAAGAAAATGCTACGGCTCGCCTTCACCCAGTACATGCTGGGCTACCCCTCTCCAGCTACCCTCGAAGAGATTTCTTCTGTCACCGAAGTGTGTGGTGGACTCATCCTCTCTCTCACTGGGGAAGAAGCGGGGAGCGGACTCTTCATCCACACCGACTTCCCTTTAGAATTCCCAATCGAAGCTCCTTCTCTCCTTCTCGCCTTTTCGACAGAAAAGGCTCGTTACCGGCAGCAAAAGAGTGACCCTCATACCAATGCCCTTAAGAAGCTGGGCTATGGTTTTGGCGATCGACTCACTGTCGAAACTCATCCTCTCATTATTCGTTGAAAAAAAATTTGACTGGTCTTAAACTTTTTCCAATGCATCTGGAAGGAGTGACCGATGGATCGACTGGAACTGAATCATGGACCGATATATGCAAACCAAACACAACAAAAGAGGGAAGAGCGCTCGATTCTGAGCCATCCCCTTGCGCAGTTGACACTAGTGGTAGGCCTTGGAGCTCTCGCCTATGCCTGCTACAGGACTTTTGAAGGAAAGCCTCCCCTAGAGGCAACTCCTTTTCCCAGCAGCTCAAGTAAAACAGCGGCACTAGCAGCCCAAAACCCTCTCTTTGGCTGTGAATCCGCAGACCCAGTACCCGTCTATCCCCCCTATCCTCCTTTTGATGTGGCTGAGCTCCAGGCAGACGATACGAGTGTAGGGCTAGTTCCCTATACAGGAAAAAACTTCCTCGCCCCCTACCGAGATGGAAGAAAAGTCTACTCCACCTTCTACAACGAAGATGGAAGTGATAACCCCGTTACCTCGCTTGTGAATAGCGCAGATCCTGAAACCAACTTGGTATGCGCCTCATCAAAAAATGGAGATGGAGCCATTGGCTACATCAATAGCCAAAAGGTGACGCTCGATGTACTGAGCTCTACGGATGGAGTTACCTACAGCTTTGATACCTTTTGTGGGACCGGAACAAATGTCTATGACCTAACCGAGGGGAAAAATGGGGATCAGTGGCTCCTAACCTATAAATGCTCGGCCGACCTCCACCTTGAGAAGTTTAGCATCGAAGCGCAGCCCCTCAATTCTTTCGTCCCCACCTCAAGCAGCTTCCAGTCTGCAGGATCCGTCTCCCTCTCTGGAGAAACTGTCTTCTACTATGACGATGGCAGCTCCACAATCCATCTCGACTGGCTCGATGAAGACCTCCATGCGATCCGTTCTCCAACAACCATCCCAGGAGTCAATCCCAAAGGGGTTGAAGTGGGAGAAGGCAACGTCTTTCTCACCTACAAAACCTCTTCCTCCTTCCTCGCAACTCGGGTCATTGCAAGCAACAGCACACCTCAACCAGAGCTTGTCCTCACGGAGACCGCTGTCAACGCCTTCAAACTCGCTCGAAGCTCTGAAGGGGAAGTGGGGCTCTTCTATACCCTTTCAGACGGAAGCTATGTGCAAAAGTTTGACGCAACGGGAGCCTGTCTTGGCCCCCCTACTTCTGTCCTTGCAAACGATGCTTCTGGAGTGGGATTTACAGATGATAATCTGCTTGTCCTCCTCGATAAAACTGAAGACGCTCTCCGCTCCCAAAGCCTCTATCCTGAACATCCTCCTCAAATCGTCAACCCCGTTGCAAACCAATATGCCGAAGTTCTCGTCCCTTACAACTACACCATCCCAGATAACGTCGCAGTCAACCCCGATCCAGGACAAACTCTTACCTACGCAGTGGACCTGAAAAATGGGAGTAACCTGAGCAGCACCTGGCTCACCTTTAATCCGAGCAACAACGCACTCTATGGCACTCCTCCCTCAGGGACCCAAAACACCTCTCTTCCTCTCGCTCTCAATATCTCCGACGGCTATGCAAGCAACTCTACCCCGTTCAATGTCACCGTTACTTCTTCATCTCCCACCGCCCCACCGGTGTCCCCCGACAAGCCAAAAAAGGACTGGGAAATCCTCTATTGGATTGCCTTTGGCGTCTTCGGCGCAAGTGCTACTGGATACGCTTGGAAAAAAAGAGAGAAGATCCAGAGGTCTGTCACTTGTTGTCTAGCAGTATGCACCGCAGAGATCTGCTCAAAAATGTTTAGGGAACAATCTGCACTGGAGGTGACCCTCAGTAGAGCAAGCGCCCATCAAATTCAGGGTGGTAGAACCGTCTCATACGGCAGCAACGCCTCATCAGTCTGCAGCGAGTATTCCGGAGGTATGTATGAAGTCTCTCTAAGGAGTGGTGATTCGGAGATAGAATAACCAACTTGCAATTAAATTCGGGTTCCGACAAAATATTTGGATTATTCTCAGACGAAACCTATGAACGAAAAAACCACATTCTACGCCAAAACTGTCCAAGCCCTAGAAGAAGAGAACCGCCTTCGTCGGTTCAAGCCGATGGTCCCCATCAATGGAGCGTTCCTTCTTTACGAAGATGAAAAACTCCTCAGCTTCTGCTCCCACGACTATCTCGCCCTTGCCGATAATCCCGAGACAAAAAAGAACGCGATCAAATACCTCCTCCAGCACGGAATCACTGCCTCGTCCGAATCGCAAGACCTCTACCTTACCTGCCAACGAGAGCTCGAGCAGAAACTGGCAGAAAAACTCCACCGTGAAAGTACCCTCTTCTTCCCTTCTCGATTTGAAGCCAATGGAACCGCTTTAGAAACCCTCGGCCATTCGGAAGCCACCCTTTTCATTGATGAAGCGTGCCACACGAGCCTTTTTCATGGAGCGCGTGCAAGCGCTGGCCAGGTCCAAAGTTATCCCCACAGTCGCCTCGACCGGCTCGAACACTTTTTAGAAGACTCGAAGAGCCCCACCAAAATCATCGTCACCGAGTCGATCTTCAGCTCCACTGGCAGCGTCGCCTCTCTTCCCACCCTGATCGAACTCGCAGATCACTTCAACGCCCTCCTCTACGTCGACGACTCCCACTCCTTTGGGATCACCGGCGTTGAAGGGATGGGACTCTGCGCCAACCTTGAAGAGATCGACATCATCTCAGGCTCGTTTAGCAAAGCGTGTGGTGCCTACGGCGGCTACATCGCCTGTTCGGAGACACTGCGGGATTATTTGACCACCCTCTCTCCTACAAAAACCACCTTCCTCTTCCCTCCCTCGATCATCGGAGCGATCGAAGCGGCCCTCGACCTCATCCCTGAAATGGAAGGAGAGCGGAAACAACTCCTGCAACGCTCCCATTGGCTTCGAACCCACCTCCAAGAGATCGGCTTTCCCCTATCGGACACAAGCACACCCCTCCTCTCCCTCGAGTTCTCCGACTCAAGCCAAGTAGAAGACTTGCGCAAACACTTAAAAAAAGAGAAAATCTTGGTGGGCCCCACCCGTTCATTTGAAGGGGAGAAAAATAGCTGCCGCCTTAATCTCGCCCTCAACGTCTGCCACATGCCCGATCACCTGACCAGACTGATTGAGACAATCAAAAGCTGGCAGGCCTCACAACTTGCGGTTGTTCAGTGAGTGCTCGTTGAAGTCTTCTTCACTCATAGATACCCAAGGATAAGTCCTGAAAGACTCTGGACGCTCATTGAAACTCAGTGTTGGCGGCTCTTTGTTCCAAAAAAGAGACCTAGAGAGAGGCCCAGCGGCCTTTAGAGTTGCAGGGAGGACCTTTGGATTTTGCCAAAGGTTCTTGACTACTTGCCCCGCAAAAGCAGACAGCGGAGGTCTCGGAATCACTAGTTCGGCCTCTTCATCGCCCTCCGCATCATAAACCTCTGCGAGCGTTTTTGCGGGAGCTCCAAGAAGCTCTTCAAACTCTTTAGGGGAATCCCCCACTCTGTCCTTCGAACAAAACTCCACCGCGTAAGGGACGCAGTGGCCAAAGGGGTGATGCCTTGCCATGATTTCGGCCGACTCGATGGGGATATAGATCGGGCGAAACTTCTTTCCCAGTAGATCTGTGAAAAACTTAAAGAAGTCCTCTTGCGTCATCTCTTCTCTTCCGACAGCGTTAATCAATCGCTTACCCTTGGGCAGAGCTGAAGTATTGAATACCGCTGTAGCAATATCTCCCATCGATACGGGCTGCAAGACCACTTTTTTATAATCCCAAGGACTGCCTAAAAGCGGGGTAAAAGGAAGAAGAGCAAACTCTTCTGCTGAAAGCCTATGATGCTCCTTATAAGTCTGGGTCACCGTTTTGCGAAAAAGAGCTTCGGCAACATAGCTCATTCTAAAAATCGTCAAGTGATCTATGGGCTCTGCAAAAAGGTGTTCCTCTCCCAGTCTTTTGGTTTTTCCATAGGGAGCGTCGAGATGAGCTGCAGCTGAGGTGGACAAATGGACCACGTTGCAGCTATCAAATTTACCCCCAGCTCCTTCCAAAGCTCCCTCGATGGCAGCAGCGGGAATATGGACATTGAGCTCTTCCATCGTTTGACCTGGAGCCGCTACCGAACCACCAATCGTATTGAGTACGAGCAAATGAGACTGACTCGGAATCTTCTCTTTAACGAGGTTTTTCCAAAATAAAGAGTTGGTTTGCTCCTCTTGCGGAGTATGGAGATAGCTAATCACCCCACCCGTTTTATTCTGAGAAAACTCCTCGCGAGTCGTCACACTCACCCGGTGGCCAAGGCGGGCCCCTCTTTCCGCTACGGCATGGCCAATGTTGCTGTTCCCTAAAACCAAGAGAGTTGTCGAAGGCGCTTTATAAAAATTTCTACAACAAGAACTAATCATAAAACAATACTAAGCCATAAGTTTGTTTAAAAACAATGTTAAAAAAGGAGTTGAAGAGAGAGTATATCGTTCATCCAGCCCCCTCTTTTCTACCTCTCTTCGAAGCTTTCGCCTTTGCTGAATATTGACCCATCTAGGATCGGCCCTCACCTCCCCCTTAAGCTCCTCCTCGTCGAGCTCTTGCATAGAGGCATATCTCTCAAAGACAACAAGAAAGTAATGGCAAACTTCCTCGATCATCTCAGTGGGAACTCTCCCTTTTGTAATCACGGGAACTTCAAAATCTTTTCTTGGGAAGTCTTCAGAATAACAGTAAATGAAGTCGAGGCTTTCAATCTTCCCATAGTGGAGCATTGTCTTCAACGCCCGTTCGGTTGTGTTGTCCTCAAGAGAGATCGCCTCCCATTCGGGAAAAAAGCGATAGAGCTCTCCCTCGACAGCCCTGTATCGAACCAACATTGGGTCATCCACTTTCTCAAACGCTGCACTGACTGCCCCCTTCTGAACCTTCTCAAACGGAGCAAAGTCTTCATCGAGTTGCTCCTCCATCCACTGCGGGAGAGGTTCTCCCAACTTGGTAAAAAATTTCTCCTCATTCAGCAGAGAAACGAGTGTTTCCTTAGGCGGTTTTGCAGGTTTAGCCCCCCGTTTAGACACAGCAAAGAGGAATAGGAGAATACAAAGGGATAGAACAGCGAGTTTTTTCATGACAAATGCCCCGTTTTCGATGTATCCTACACCTTTCAACTATTAAAGGTCTTCCATGTTTTCATTCCTTGCCGCCATTGCTTTTCTCTCCTCCGATCCGGGTCCCACCGCTCACTTTGAAGCCTTCTCCCAAGCCCTTGAAGAGCGGGGCCTCGAGTGCTGCTGGGCCTCTCCTAATACACCACTACCCGAGGGGACCTCTCATCTCGTCACTGACCTTAGCGCTCGCTCGCTTGCCACACTCACTCAGTCCCCCCCTGCAGAGAACATCCGCGTCTTTGCCTACTATGACAACCCCGAAGAGGACCTTCCCGGAGACTATCTTGAAACGGCGGGCAAAGTGATTGCGTTTGCCGAGAGAGTTCTCTTTGCTAACCAAAACTTGGCCGGGAGATCCCTATTCCCTAAAAGGGACTTTGGCATTGGCTACTCCCCCCTTCCAGAAAAAGCGGCCGCTCTTCCAGCCAATGCAGATCGTTCTGCATTCCTATCTCGCCACCAAGTAAAAGAGCGAGGGCAGAAACTTGCCTTCTATTTTGGAGGCGCCACCCAAACGCATAGACTCTATGCTCTCCCTCATTTTCTCCACCTCTTAAGCGAAGCAAGAGAGGAACTCAGCGACTACACCTTTGTCGTTCAAATCCATCCGCGCAGTACCCAAGATCGCTCCACCGTTGAAAAGTGGAAAGAGCAAAAGGGGGTCTATCTTCCTGAACTAATCATCTCTGAAGCGAGCTTCGAAGAAGCGGTGGCCATTGCCGACCATGCACTCTATTACCAGACCAGCGCAAGCCCTCTTTTCCTCCTCAGCGGGATCCCTACAATTCAAGTTGGACAATGGCCTAGGAAAGACCTCCTCGTCGACCAAGGCTTCTGCAAAGGGACTGTTACCTCCGCGGAATTTATCGAGGGGTTGAGCCAAGAAGAGCTCCCCTTAAACCGGGAAGCCCTCCTTGAAGAATTAGGAATCTGTAATAACTGGAGAGAGAACCTATATAACTCTCTCCTGGAGAAGTAAGACTCTCCTTAAAACAGAGGTGCCGGAGCTGTGATGATTGCTATTCCACATGGAATAATGCATGCAGGAAGTGCTACTCCACTTGCGAGACATATAACGCAGCCCAAAGTGCCGAGTGCATCAGCACCCTGTACATTGGTCGCTCCCAAAAGAAGAATGGCTGGAATTGCCACCTTTTGCAAATTCTTCACCATTTCGCTTGGCTTTGCGATAGAGAACTTGGGAACGCTCTCATACGCACTGCTTGCATAGTCTTTTACCGACTGAAGCATCTCTTGTCCTGAACTTACTAGTGTACCTTGAATATTCATACTTAACCTCTTTGTTGTTGGTTTTCCATTCCCATTCCTTGGGAAATTTCACACACCATACAACGAAATTTCAAATTTAAATATTCGTATCAAATACGCATTTTTTTAATCAACGATCGCAGCGCGATATGCGTCAGCCAAATCAAGACTCCGTTTGCGATCGAAAACAGAACCAGATAAGGCATAGGCTCCCACCCAAAGTAGTGATAACCGAAGGCAAAATTGATATTCTGCTCTGGACTCGAAACAAACCATGCAAGAAAAAGGAGTGCTGTAGAAACAGCGATCTGACAACGCCAGGCACGCGGGGCATACCCAAGACGCCTGACCACCCAAAACATCAGAGGGGGAAGAGCGATATGGAACAGAGATAAGACTCGCACCCCTATTGGCAGATCAGGATTTAGCATATACCTTGTCAAACCTGGAGAGGGGGCAAGTAACGTATATAAGAAGTCCAGGCTCCAAACGGTCGCATAGAACAGATCTCCAACAATGGCCATACTAGCGAGCATTTTGGATTCAAAAACAATGGCCAGATACAAGAAAAAAAGAGCGACATCTGAGATCCAAAGGAAGTTCTCCGATCCATAAAAAGTCCAATAGGTGGGTATGAACACCAGCAAGAAAAGGGTAAATACCCACTTCACGATGGGGTGAAAAATTCGAGCCTTCCGCATGAGACTCAATAGAACAAAATTTCCAGTTTTTTCTCTATAAGAAATTCAACTACTACTTCTCGAAAAAGACGGCGTTGTTTTTGGTCACTCCGCGGTCATAGGTGCAGAAGGTGTCGCTCGCTTCGGGCTTCCGGTTGTGGATCTTGATGTTGGTGATCACTTCCACAGCTCCACAGTCGAGACACCGCTGCTGAGCCTCTTTCACGATCTCTAGAAGCTGGTCCAGCTCCCCTTTCATCGTGGTTTCCATCGCGCTCACTTGGTAAGGGATGCCAGATTTTTCGACGACAGCGATCGCTTCATCGACCACTTCAAAGTTGTTCCCTTCACGGACTCGCGGAATCACTTGAAACGCTACATAAACTTCCATAGTTGCCTCCTAAGACAGTTTGATAAAGCTCGAGATGGGCCTTCCCAAAGCCTTCGAGAGTGAAGTTGGTCGCTCTTTCAAGCCCTCGTTTGATTAGGATTTGCGCGTGTTCTTCGGAAGAGAGGATTTTCCAGCACGCATCTGCAATCTGATCGATGTCGGTAGGATCAACACACTCGGCGGCATCGCCCACCACTTCGGGGATCGAGGATAGGTCCGAGGTAACGATCGGGGTTCCTGACGCCATCGCTTCGAGAAGGGGAAGACCAAATCCCTCGTAGAGAGAAGGCCAAAGGAGGAGCGCTGCATGCTGGAACAAATAAGCCTTTTCTTCTTCGGAGATGTACCCTTTGTGGATCACTTCGTCTTGGAGGTTGTGCTTATGGATAAGATCCCAGGGGATTTTGTAGACGCCCTCTTCCCCTCCTGCAAGGATGAGTTTGTGGGGGATCTTTTCTCGCGACTTCAGGAGGGCGAACGCCTCGATGATTCGGGGCAAATTCTTGCGAGGTTCAAAAGAACCAATGTAGAAAAAATAGGGCTCTTTTTCCAAAGTGATTTCTCGATGACGCGGCAAGAGAGGTGGCGGGATGACGACGATTTTCTCTTGGGGTAGAGGAAACATATCGAGGAGGTCGAGCTTCGTCTGGGTGCTAACAACCGATATTATGTCCGCTTCTCGAAGGTAGCGTGGCAGGAAGTGGCTCATCATGAGCCGGGTCGACTTGGGAAAGAGTTTGGGGAAGCGGAGCGCCATGATGTCGTGGATGGTGATAACGATGGGGACTTTGGGGCGCCTCCCATAGAGGACTTTTGGGACAGGGAAGTGGAAGAGGTCAACTTTTTCAAAACAGGAAGAGTGGAGGAGAGCGGCGGCTGAATGAGAGAAAGGGACGGGCAAGGGTTTGCGAAAGAGGTGATGGTCGACATCGGAGATGGAAGGGTGATTGCCAGGGGCGTGAAAACAGGTGATTTCGAGGTTTTGCGCTTTGAGAGCTTCGAGGAGGGCGAGGGTGTAAAACCCCACCCCCCGATGAGTCTCGATTAAACACTGGGTATGTAGCCCAAGCCGCACTATTTACCCAAGAAGCCGATGGAGGATCGCATCGACGGTGAAACCAAACTCGGACTGGAGATCACTCATGGACGCCGACTCTCCGAAGGTGTCGATGCTCACTGAGATCCCACTTGGTCCAACCCATTTGCCCCAGCCCATCGAAACTCCCGCTTCGATGCTCACTCGCTTCCCTAGGTCTCCACCAAGGATCTCTTCTTTATAGGCGTCGCTCTGCTCTTCAAATATCTCAAAGCATGGGAGAGAGACAACGCGAACGTTTTTGTCCCGTTTCTTGAGTGCCGCAGCCACCTCGACAGCGAGAGAGAGCTCGGAACCAGTGGCAATGAAGCAGAAGTCGGGTTTCCCCCCTTCCTTTTCGACGATGTAGCCTCCTTTGCCCATCCCTTGGTCATAAGGAACCCGAGTTCCTTCAAGTTGGGGAAGCCCTTGCCGAGAAAGGACGATCGCACTCGGTCCTCGGTAGCGAAGTGCGGCAAGCCAGGCCATTTTCACTTCGTGGGCGTCGGCGGGACGGATAAGTTGGAGCTTAGGGATCGCCCTTAGGCTCGCGTAGTGCTCGACCGGCTGGTGCGTCGGCCCATCTTCGCCGAGGAAGATCGAGTCATGGGTAAACTGGTAGATGACGTGAACCCCGGAAAGGGCGGCAAGGCGTATCGCATTGCGCATGTAGTCGGAGAAGGTGAGGAAGGTCCCCACAAAAGGAACGATCATATCGGTCTGAGAGAGGCCCGTTGCCGCAGCTCCCATGGCAAACTCGCGTACTCCATACTTGATGTTGCGCCCGTCAAAGTTCCCGGGAGTAACGATCGGGAAGTGCTTCATCATGGTTTTGTCGGAGCCAGAGAGGTCAGCTGATCCACCGATCAGGTAGGGAAGATGATCGCCAAGGAAATTTAGGCATGCCTCAGAGGCAGCCCGTCCCGCGATCGGGTTTTTCACTTCAAGGGCGATGAGTTTTTCTTCGAGGTCTGAGGGAACTTTCCGCTCGATCATTTTGTTGAACTCTTGGTCGAGCTCTGGCTCTGCATCGGCAAAACGACGATAGAGTTCTTTCCATTTCTGCTCCATCCCAACACATTTTTCTGTCCGCTGTTCGAAGAAGGTGTAGACGGACTGGGGAACGTAAAACTCTTCTTCAGGAATACCAAGAAGCTTTTTCGTTTCAGCGATTTCTTCAGCGCCAAGAGGCGAACCGTGAGCCTTGTGGCTTCCCTGTTTGTTTGGAGAGCCCTTCCCAATGACGGTTTTCATGACGACGAGACAAGGACGGGTTTGGTTTTCTCGGATCCGGTTGAAGGTCTCTTCCATCTGATCAAAGTCATATCCATCCACCTCATAAGTATCCCACCCGTAGGCTTCGTACCGCATCTTGGTATCTTCAGAGCAACACTCTTTAAGGTCTCCGTCAAGACAGATGTCATTCGAGTCGTAGACAAGGATTAGGTTGTCGAGTTTGAGGTGACCTGCAAGGGAGGAGGCTTCAGAAGAAATTCCTTCCATGATGCATCCGTCTCCAGCAAGACAAAAAACTTTATTAGCAAATAGAGGGAACGAAGAGGAGTGGAACTTCGCAGAAAGGAGTTTGAGCCCAAGTGCCTGGCCGACGGCATTGCCAATCCCTTGGCCTAGAGGACCTGTGGTTGCCTCCACTCCTTCGGTGATGTGATACTCGGGATGGCCAGGAGTTTTGGAGTGGTTCTGACGAAAATTTTTGATATCATCCATCGAGAGGTTGTAGCCAGAAAGATGGAGCATCGAATAAAGGAGCATCGATCCATGTCCAGCCGATAAGATGAAACGATCCCGCCCCAGCCACTTTGGATTTTTTGGATTATGGCGGAGCTGGCGCCCCCAAAGATAGGCGGCAAATTCAGCACACCCCATGGGAAGACCCGGGTGGCCCGAGTTGGCTTTTTGGACCGCATCTATCGATAGGCCCCGAATTGTATTGGCAACTTTGCCGAGCAGCTTCTTCGTATCTTCGTCCATGAAAAAAATCTCCAGAAAACATTTAAACGGAACATACTTGTACCCTCTTACTCAAAATCTTGCAAGGAAATTGGGCAAAGGGGTACACTTTCCCAAGGTTGCTATGTTATCTCAAGAAATTCGACGCAAATTTTTAGACTACTTTAAGCAGAAGGGACACACGATTGTCCCCTCTTCTCCTGTTATCCCCCACGATGATCCGACTCTTCTATTTACCAATGCGGGCATGAACCAGTTCAAAGATGTGTTCCTTGGGAAAGGAAAACGGGATTACACAAGAGCAACGACCTCCCAGAAATGTATCCGCGTCGGGGGCAAGCACAACGATCTCGACAATGTGGGACACACCGCCCGTCACCTCACGTTTTTTGAGATGATGGGGAATTTCTCCTTTGGCGACTACTTCAAGAAGGAGGCGATCGCCTTCGCTTGGGAAGCCTGCCAGACAGTTCTCGACTTCGATCCAAAAAAACTCTGGGTGACCGTTTTCGAAGAAGATGACGAAGCCTATGAGCTTTGGCAAGAGCACATCTCGACCGACCGAATCGTTCGGATGGATGCAAAGGAAAACTTCTGGGCAATGGGAGATACCGGTCCTTGCGGTCCTTGCTCTGAGCTTTATTACGATCGAGGGGAAAAGTATGGCCCCTCCCCCAACCCAAAGGAAGACCCCACGGGAGACCGATCCATCGAGTTTTGGAACCTGGTCTTCATGCAGTTCAACCGGGA